>JAAIGF010064691.1_pt1 | contig 261328 bp, 213 predicted proteins | sample 6487441 | NCBI WGS metagenome assembly JAAIGF01 (sample SAMN13974129, study PRJNA590717) | phyllosphere metagenome | biome: pepper field; feature: multiple bacterial spot infested pepper fields; material: pepper leaves; isolation source: leaves from pepper fields | host: Capsicum annuum ... | reverse complement strand
CTGCCTTTATTGATTCGCAATCCACGCAGACTCAAGTCCACTAGAAAAGGTGTAATGCATGAGTATATTAAATGTAGAAAAGTTAAGCCACGGTTTTGGTGACCGGGCTATTTTTAAAGATGTATCGTTCCGTTTGCTCAAGGGTGAGCACATCGGACTGATTGGTGCCAATGGCGAAGGTAAATCGACGTTTATGAATATTATTACCGGCAAGCTGCAGCCGGATGAAGGTAAAGTGGAATGGTCGAAGCGGATGCGTGTCGGCTATCTGGATCAGCATGCTGTTCTGGAAAAAGGTATGACCATTCGCGATGTGCTGAAAAGCGCATTCCAATACCTGCTGGATATGGAGCAGGAAATGAACGATATGTACGGCAAAATGGGTGATGTGACACCTGAAGAACTGGAGGATCTGCTCGAGCAGGTCGGTACAATCCAGGATACGTTAACAGCACAGGACTTTTATCTGATCGACGCGAAGGTCGACGAGACAGCGCGTGGTCTTGGTTTGACTGATATCGGTCTGGACAAAGACGTGAACGATCTGTCCGGTGGACAGCGTACCAAGGTACTTCTGACCAAGCTGCTGCTGGAAAAACCAGACATTTTGCTGCTTGATGAGCCGACGAACTATTTGGACGAAGTGCATATCACGTGGCTGACGCGTTATCTGCAGGAATACGAGAATGCGTTCATCCTGATCTCTCACGATATTCCATTCCTGAACAGCGTCATCAACATCATTTATCATATGGAAAATCAGGAACTCAATCGCTATGTGGGCGATTACGACTATTTCCAAGAAGTATACGAAATGAAGAAGCAGCAGTTGGAGTCTGCTTTCAAGCGTCAACAACAAGAGATTTCACAGCTCAAAGACTTTGTGGCACGTAACAAAGCGAGCGTAGCTACGCGGAATATGGCGATGTCCCGTCAGAAGAAACTCGATAAGATGGATGTGATCGAGCTGGCTCAGGAGCGTCCGAAACCGCAATTTAACTTCAAGGTTGGACGTACCGCAGGCAAGCTGATCTTTGAAACGAAGGATCTGGTCATTGGTTATGGCGATCCATTGTCTCGTCCGCTGGATCTGCGTATGGAACGCGGACAGAAGATTGCACTGGTGGGTGCAAATGGTATCGGTAAAACGACGCTGCTGCGCAGTATTCTGGGTGAAATCCAAGCGATGTCCGGTACAGTCGAACGTGGCGAGCATCAGCTGATCGGCTACTTCGAGCAAGAGATGAAGTCGGACAACTATAATTCCTGTATCGAAGAGATCTGGGAAGAGTTCCCATCGTACTCTCAGTTTGAAGTGCGTGCAGCACTTGCCAAATGCGGTCTGACCACAAAGCATATTGAGAGCAAAATTGCTGTTCTGAGCGGTGGCGAAAAAGCAAAAGTACGTCTGTGCAAGCTGATCAACCGCGAAACTAATATTCTCGTACTCGATGAGCCGACGAACCACTTGGACGTAGATGCGAAGGATGAATTGAAACGCGCACTTCAAGCCTACAAAGGCAGTATTCTGATGATCTCTCACGAACCGGAATTTTACCGCGATATCGTGACGGAGACATGGAACTGCGAATCGTGGACGACGAAAGTATTTTAAATAATAGAGTATAAACGATACACTTTTTATAATGAGCTAATGAGCTAATGAGCTAATGAGCTAATGAGCTAATGAGCTTTGCAATCATCAGCGATATAAAGCTGTACAATTGGTAGCTCCAAAATGAAGGTGTGTAACAATCCTGTTTGAGCGATGACTTGAACAGGATTTTCTTTTGGACAGGGTAGTAAAAGGGTAGTAAATCTGCAAAATATTTTGATTACGCTACAAAACGCGTTATAATAAATAGCGTATAAATTCACAAGCAGAAAGAGAGCGAATTATATGGGCCGTAAGTGGAATAATATTAAGGAAAAAAAAGCGAATAAAGACGCCAATACTAGCCGGATTTATGCCAAATTTGGTGTAGAAATCTATGTAGCAGCTAAAAAAGGCGAACCTGATCCTGTTTCCAACAGTGCTCTGAAGGTCGTACTTGAACGTGCGAAAACATATAATGTACCGAAAGCGATCATTGATCGTGCACTGGATAAAGCAAAAGGCAGTGGAGATGAGCAATATTTCGAGCTGCGTTATGAAGGCTTTGGTCCTAATGGTTCGATGATTATCGTGGATGCGCTGACGAACAATGTGAACCGTACCGCACCTGAAGTACGCTCTGCATTTAACAAAAACGGTGGTAATATGGGCGTTGCGGGTTCTGTAGCGTACATGTTCGATTCTACAGCTGTTATCGGTGTGAACGGTAAAAACGAAGAAGAAGTGCTAGAGCTTCTGATGGAAGCTGACGTAGATGTACGTGATATCGTGCAAGAAGACGAATCCGTTATCGTTTATGCTGAACCCGATCAATTCCATGCACTGCAAGAAGCATTCAAACAAGCAGGCATCGAAGAATTTACGGTTGCCGAGCTGACGATGCTGCCACAAAACTATGTGACCCTGCCAGACGCTGATGCTGAAGCTCAGTTCGAGAAGCTGATCGACGCACTCGAGGATCTGGAAGATGTACAACAGGTATATCATAACGTGGAATTTGCTGAGTAATGATTGAGATGATCATTGCAAGATGGAATTCATGAATTGTTCTTACTAAGATGTATGATAGAAAGCTTATGATAGTAGAAGCACTGTACCTCCAACTCGATGAGAGGAGATGCAGTGCTTTTTTATTTTGCTCACTTGGTTTGACTCTGATTCAGAAATAGTTCAGAAAGTTTTATTTGACTAATGTAATTAAAAAAGTTAGAGAACATACACACTGCATTTCGTGTAAAGAACTTCAATTTATTTTACATATAGAGTAGCGCGAGTTTTTTATTACATGCTATGATCTTCCAAACGATGAAAAATCATGCTACTTATTGGATGATCTATGGTGATCTAAGATCAACTATATTAAACTGGTACAAGATAACCACGTAATACGAAAAGTTTTGCAGGAAGAATCTATCTTCAAAGGAGACACCATGGTTAAACGACTTGTTAGACTGGCGGATCATGTATTCCGTCTGGCATTACCTTATGGAGACGGCACAGTGAACAGTTATCTATTTGAAGGGGAACGCGGATATACCGTGCTGGATACGGGCACGAATGATGAGCTGACCAAGCGTGAATGGACGCAGCTACTGGAAGGCGGTTTGAAGATTGAAAAGGTTGTAATTACGCATATGCATCCTGATCATATTGGACTGGCTCCGTGGTTTCAACAGGAGCTTGGCATCCCGGTCCTATGCTCGCAGCAGACCGTAGACCTGATGAAGCGATATACGACATATGCGGAGCAAGAGCTCACAGATGCTCATGCACCCTATCGCTTTAACTATAAATATGATGGGCCTGAGCTATCGGAGCGGCAATTTTATCGTTTTATGGGCGGTATTCAGTTTCAGCCGAGCGGAGTCTATCGCAATCACGATCGGCTGGTACTTGGCGATGAGGAATATGAAGCGCTATGGACACCGGGTCATGCACCCGATCATTACTGCTTCTGGCACAAGCCCTCTCAAATCCTGATCGCAGCAGATATGATGTTCGCCGATACAGCACCTGTCGTTCCATTCTGGATGGAAGAAGAGGGTAATCCACTCGGTGATTATTTCCTGTCTATTGACCTAATCGAATCTTATCCTGCTGAACTGGTACTACCTGGTCATGACCACGTCATCCATGACCTGAGTCAGCGCGCTCGCGACATCCGCAACGGTCACCATTTCCGGATGCAGCAAATTCTCGGTCATCTGGTACACGAACCAAGAACCGCAGGCGAGCTATGCGCCGATATTTACGGCACAGACCGACCAGTCACACAAGAACTACTCGAATTCTACACAACCCTAGCCAGACTCGTATATCTACAAGCCGATGGCTTCATCACAACCACCGAGCAAAACGGCAAAATCTATTTTCAAAGAACGTAATCAAATGGATTCTATGAAAGGAATAAAGGCAACGACACTTAGACACAAAAGTGTACGTTGCCTTCCTTTTTTATCCTTCTAATGCGCTCGTATTTTATGGTGTAGTAATATATAGCTCAGAAATCTATGTAAACGTAACCTTTCCCAGATTTATTTTCCTTTGTAAGTGAACATCATATAGCAGAGCTAAATATAAAGAACTTAGAGTTATGATTTAGATTTTGGACGTCCCCTTATTCCTTGCTGGAGTAGTTGATGCCACACGACGTGCAATTCTCCACAATTGGACATCCACCCCCTACAAAGGTTAAAATGTCCAAGGGTCATGTTAACGACAACAACGTAAAACAGTACAGGAGGAAATCATCATGTCTACTACTTTTATTTTCGATTGGTTAGCTAGAAACCGTCAAAATATGCTCAAGCATCTGGATCGTATTCCAACAGAACAATTAACTGTGATTCCAGAGGATTTTAACAATAATATCTACTGGCAATTCGGTCATATTGTGATGATCGCAGATAGCATTATCTATGGCTTCTCTGGACAGACTCGTAAACTACCACCAGAATATGCTACATTCTTCGCACCAAACACACGTCCATCGGAGTGGCAGGGTGAACCACCTGCATGGGAAGATGTGCTGCGTGTATTCAATTCGCAAATCGACGAGCTGCGTGCTGTATTTGCGGATAAGCTGAATGATCCGGTAGCGGTAGCTGATAACTTTGCAGGTGCCAAAACGGTTCATGATCTGCTTGAACTGAACCTTGCGCATGAAGCATCCCATTCCGGTATGATTAATGCAATGACACGTCTTCTGAAGCGTACAACGGTTTAAAGAAGTTTCATTCCTTCGTATAAACTGTAGAAGTACAATCTACCGTCATATCATCTTTGAATAGCACTATGACTACAAAGTAAGACCATCCCCTTCATCACGTAACGAATCCAGATCGAACCGATCTTGAACTCGTCTGCGGTCAGGTGAAGGGGATTTTGCTGTGCTTGTGCAGAGCTTGTTACATAATTGTCGAATATGACACGCCCTTGCTTTTGTATCCATTTCAAATTGCGATTATAATAAGGGGAATAGAGGGCTTTCCCTCCTATCAGTCGAATCACGAAATGGAGAAATGATATGTACAATAGCCTGGAAGAATGCCTGATTGATCTGGAGAAGCATGGTCATCTAATCCGTGTAAAAGAAGAGGTTGATCCCCATCTAGAGATGGCTGCTATACATTTACGTGTCTACGAAGCCGGTGGCCCGGCGTTATTATTTGAAAATGTAAAGGGAAGCCGGTTTCGTGCGGCTTCGAATATTTTCGGTACAATGGATCGCAGTCGGTTTATTTTCCGTCATACGTGGGAGTCGACGCGGAACATTATCGCGCTGCGCAACGATCCAATTCAAGCGATTAAGCGTCCATTTAGCCATGTGAAAAATGGATTGGCTGCATATAAGGCACTTCCTCATCAGCGGGGAAACAGTCTACCCGCAGCAGCGGAGCAGATTCAGATTTCCGATCTACCGCTTATCCAGCACTGGCCGATGGATGGGGGGGCTTTTGTTACCTTACCATTGGTATATAGTGAAGATCCGGATAAGGCGGGTATTATGAACGCCAATCTGGGTATGTATCGTATTCAATTGACAGGTAATGACTATGAGCTCAATCGCGAAATTGGTCTGCATTATCAGATTCATCGTGGTATTGGTGTGCATCAATCTAAAGCGAATCGAGATGGCAAGCCGCTTAAAGTCAGTATCTTTGTCGGCGGTCCACCTGCGCATACGCTCGCAGCGGTCATGCCTTTGCCCGAAGGACTGAGCGAAATGACGTTTGCCGGACTGCTCGCAGGCAGACGATTTAACTATAGCTATCTGGATGGTCACGCGATCAGTAATGATGCGGACTTTGTCATTACAGGTGAAATTTTTGGGGATGAGACGAAGCCGGAAGGACCATTTGGCGATCACTTAGGTTATTACAGTCTGGCACATCCATTTCCGGTATTGAAGGTACATGGTGTGTATGCACGACCACGGGCGATCTGGCCGTTTACCGTTGTAGGACGTCCGCCGCAGGAGGATACGGTATTTGGTGAACTGATTCATGAACTGACCGGGGATGCAGTAAAACAAGAGATTCCAGGAGTCAAGGAAGTTCATGCTGTGGATGCGGCAGGTGTGCATCCACTACTATTTGCGATCGGGAGCGAGCGTTATACACCATATCAGAAGGTGAAGCAACCAGCGGAGATCCTGACGATTGCGAATCGTATTCTGGGTACAGGACAAGTGAGTCTGGCGAAGTATCTATTCATTACAGCAGAGGATGGGCAACCACTCGATACGCATCAAGAGGTCGAATTTATCGGACACATTTTGGAGCGAATGGATCTGCGCCGTGATATTCATTTCCAGACGAATACGACGATAGATACGCTCGATTATTCCGGTACTGGACTGAATAAAGGGAGCAAAGTGATTTTGGCAGCTTACGGTGAAAAACGACGTGAGCTTTGCCGCGAATTACCTGAAGCACTAAAAGGATTACGAACATTACATGATCCGTACCTCGTGATGCCTGGCGTCGTAGCTGTGCAAAGTCAACCCTTTACCGATTATGCAGCGGCGCGTCAGGAATTAGCAGAGGTATGCGCAAGTCTGGAAGCTCGCGAAGGATTGGGGCTTGAGAGTGTTCCGCTTATTATTCTATGTGATGAGAGTAGAATGGTTAGTGAGACGCTAAGTAACTTCCTATGGGTGACATTCACGCGCAGCAACCCTTCACATGATATCTATGGCACAAATAGTAGCTATGAGTTCAAGCACTGGGGCTGCGACAATATGATTATCGACGCTCGTGTGAAGCCTCATCAAGCGCCACCGCTCGTACCAGATGCAGATGTGGAGCGCCAGATTGATCGTTTATTCAGAAGTGGTGGAAGTCTGGCTGATATAAAAGTCTAATAGTCCTGTCTTATACACAGTAGTCATTGTTAAAAATATAGCTCTAATCGTAATAAAAAGGAGAGATGCTAAGATGCACAAGTTAAGTCATTCCTTCAGCGGCGCACTCCGAACGTTCTCCTTTTGGATCGCTAACGGCACGGTAGGACATCCATTACTTCAAGGCATTGATTATTCCTGTATATTTGAAGAACCGAGTGCGCTGGAACAAGCGTATGCCATTTTCGCCAATGTGATTGAGATGGATGACGAAGGTGTAGTTATCAATGCGAAGCAAGCTGAAATGAGAGCTGCGCAGTTCATTCGTGGTTATGTAGATGGCGAATATACTGTTGAACCTGAATTTGAAGGCTGGGAAGTTGCACTGTATTAGTCATTATAAGCATGAAGCAGATAAGTCGAAATGAAAAAGACATTTGTCCTGGAAATGCCCTTCACGAAGTCGTGTATAATGGACAAGACTGAAATGGAGGGAACAACATGAGTGGGTTGATATTTTCGATATTGGCGGGCGTATTTCTTGCCTTGCAAGGCATCGTCAATTCGCATACAGGCGTCTATATTGGTACATGGCATGCGGTGATGATTAATCAATTAGGCGGCTTTGTCCTGGCAGGAATGATCTGGCTATTCACCGGCGGAGGTGGCTGGCGTCAGATTGGTGAAGTGAAGAAGCTATACTGGTTTGGCGGCGCCTTTGCAGCGATTATCGTATTTAGTAATATTACGGCAATGCACCATATTGGCGCGACGCTAACGATAGCGGCGTTACTGATCTCACAACTGTGCATGACCTTTGTAATTGATGCTAGAGGCTGGTTTGATACAGTGAAGCAGAAGGTCGGTCGTGCACAATGGCTAGGGATTACTCTGATGGTAACAGGCGTTGTGCTACTGCGCTTTTATTAAAATTAATAGTGTCTAGCGTTAGCGAACTTCGACGGTATCCTTACTTACGAATAAGTCGGAAAAGATCGCCTGTGTCTGTTTGGAAAACAGGAATCGCTTAACATGGACTTAGACGTTGAGGCGTTCAGTTCAGTCGAAAGATAAGAATTAGCTAGTTGCACCGAATAAATGTATAAAAAGCCGCCTGACGAGTGCTTTAGAAGCATCGTTGGGCGGCTTTGTTATTTATTGCGGTTAGCTTTCGTCTTAGATGTTTTACGGAAAGAACGTTCATGGAAATCAGTGATTTGACGAAATACGCTCTCTCCATGATCGGTGATCTGAAAGTCGAAACGAAGCGGTAATACCAGTGCACGATACGTTTCTGGAATCCAAATATAATGGTGTACATAGGTAGTGGGCTGAAATCCACATTTCTCCCAGAATATAATACGCTCTTTATTTTCAGGCGTATCTTCTGCCTCGGCTTCGATAATAATTGCTGCCATCTCCTGATGTGCAACACCCCAATCACGTAGCAACTCGAAAAAGGCTCGTCTTTCTCCCATCCCGCGCCGGTCATGGCGAGTCGCCATATAGTCAATAATCATCGTGCGTTCTGATGCGTTACCTCCAAAGCCGGTGAGTGCCATCGCAATCAGTTCGCCGTCTGCGTATCCCGCATGTAGAAAGGCGATCTGGCGATCTAACATCTGGCGAATGATATGCTCTGGCTTAGCACCATGAATAAAAGCTTCCTCGTAAATAGGCTTGATTTGCTGCCAGACTTCTTCATCCCAGCTATCCCATGTCTGTAATGTGAGCATCTTTGTTTCGACCTCCTGTAGTTCTATCTTATTTCATACCCGGTGATAGAGCAATGGATACGCATTCGATTTGAGGACATATGTCCTAGTCTCAATACGGTGTATATTCGATATAATAAGGCAGAGCTATCGGATGCTTTTCCATATGAAAAGTGTAACGATAGGTAAGTATATAGAAAGCTTCGATGTATTTCTTGATAGAGAGTGGTGCCGTATATGCAGGAAATTCAGGATCAGCAACGTCTACAGGCGTATTTACAGCAATACCGAATTGAAGATGTATTTCACGAGCCGCTACGACCTCACTTAGGTTTGTATCAGTTTGAGCCCGGAGAAGTAATCTGCGCGCAGGGCGAGCGTTCCGAAGTATTATATGTACTTGTCAAAGGAACGACCAAAACCTCACTTGTCTCGCCTGAAGGTAAAACACTCGTCCTTTCCTTCAAAACGCCGCCCGAAATGATCGGTGATATTGAATATATCGAAAAAGTGGAATTAATGAATACGGTAGAGGCAGTAACGCCGATTGAAGTACTTGGTATTCGATATCACTGGCTATATCAATATGGTCAGGATCATGCGCCATTACTGCGATTTTTGCTACACATCATTACCTATAAGTTCCGCGTCAAGTCGGACTCGATGAGCTTTAATCTGATGTATCCTGTAGAGACGAGACTGGCAAGTTATCTATTATCCGTAACGACGCCAGAGGAAAATATACTGATCACAGGTGATCCGGCACAATACAATTTAACAGATATCGCGAATCTGATCGGAACGAGTTATCGTCATCTTAATCGGATTATCCATCAGTTTAGTGAGAATGGGTGGATTGAGCGCAGTCGCGGTAAGATTGTCATTGTGGATCGGACTGGATTGGAGACATTAACTGGATAGCGAAATGATACGTTAATGCACATATCGTCTATATTTTAAAGTGAATTGATGAAAACAAAACGTAAAAGGAGTGTCCCAATAATGTCAGCAACTATTGATAAAATCGCATGGATCTACTTAAATGAACGGAAGCTACTCTGTGTACGTTCCAAAGGAAAAGAATTGTACTACATTCCTGGTGGAAAAAGAGATCCGGGTGAAGAGGATCAACAGACGCTTATTCGCGAAGTGCAAGAAGAGCTTGGAGTTAGTTTGAACGAGGAAACGATTATGCATGTTGGTACATTCGAAGCAGAAGCGGATAGCAAGGCGGCTGGAACGCTCGTGCGTCTGACCTGTTATACGGCTGATTATACAGGTACGCTGCAACCAGATAGCGAGATTGAAGAGATGGCTTGGCTCAGCTCCTCCGATATGGATCGCTTATCCGTAGCGAGTCGACTTGTGGTCGAACAGTTGAACAAGCAAGAGCTGCTTGATTAATAACATTTGACACTTCACATTATCAGATATATTATAGACCCATAAAGTCTGTAATATCTGTATTAAAGGTGGCGTTATGATATGAAGTTCTCCAAAGCGACGGATTATGCGCTTCATACCATGCTGCATCTTGCTATCGCTACGCCTAATCGTCTGACCGGTGTTCAGCAGCTTGCGGATTTTCAAAAGGTATCCCCGACGTATTTGTCTAAGATTTTGACCAAGCTGGTAAAAGCAGGTATGGTGGAATCTTCACCAGGTGCGCATGGTGGGTATCGGTTGAAGCGAAACTGGGAGCAGTTCTCCTTTTTAGATGTGATTCATGCGATTGAAGGAACAGCTTCGCTGTTTGAATGTACACTGGATCACGGACCTGAATGCAAAATTCAGCAGGTGATGATGAAGGCGGAAGGCACGATGGAGCATTATTTAAAGGGGCAAAAGCTGGTCGATCTGTTAGCAGATATGCCAATTACTGACGAGCAACATTCATAATATGTTGGCCTGTTGTAATCATTCATGTGCTAGATAAGGATCGGACACAATCGTATTCAACGAAAAGACATAGCATGCAGGGGGATGAGCGTTATATATCTTCTCCCTGTGATATTGTGATAGCAAAGTCGCTATAATCATGAATAACGATACTGCTAAATCAACAACTTCGCGCACCTTTATTACAGATATTAAGAGTCTTTAATATACTTAATATAGTATTGGTTATTTCCTAACACGACGTGAAATAAAAACAGAATTTTTGCAAACAGAGGAGGAAATAAAATGATCTATGATTGTGTCATTATTGGAGGCGGACCAGCAGGCCTGAATGCTGCACTCGTATTGGGACGTGCAAGGCGGAAGGTTGTTATTGTAGATGATGGGCAACCGCGTAACCGAGTGACTCATGAATCCCATGGTTACCTGACTCGTGACCGGATCAAGCCAGCAGAGTTCCGTAAAATTGCCTATGAAGAGGTATTACATTATCCCTCCGTCGAGCATAGGTCTGTACAGGCTAAACAAGCTGAACGACTGGATAATGGACAGTTCCGAGTTGAACTCAACGATGGACGTCAGCTTATTACACGTAAGCTACTTTTTACAACGGGCATCCAAGAAGTACTGCCTGATATTCCAGGTGTAATAGACTGTTATGGTCAGAGTCTGTTCAACTGTCCATTTTGCGATGGTTGGGAGCAGCGGGATCAGCCACTAGCGGTTATAGGAATGGAAAGTCGAATTATGCATTTGACCAAAATGGTACACACATGGAGTCAGGATATCGTCGTATTCACGAATGGTGCTTCGATCCTTGAGCCGGAGCAACAACTGGAGCTTGAGGAAAAAGGAATTCTAATGGTAACGACACCTATTGCAGAGCTACAGCATGAAGACAGGAAGCTGCAGCGGGTTATTTTATCGGATGGTCAGGTCATTGAACGTAGTGGTGGGTTTGTTATGCCCGAGTTTTTACCGAAGGCTAACTTCCATGACACATTAGGTTATGAACTGACTGAGCAGGGTTATATCCAGGTGGATGAGATGGGTCGCACGAGTATTGATGGCTTATATAGTGCAGGAGATGCAACGCTCAAGGGGCCTTCTCAGCTTATTATCGCTGCTGCCCAGGGAAGCTTAACTGGCGCAATGATTCACGGTGCATTGATGGAAGAGGAGTGGCGTGTTCAGCCAGCCGCTCAGTAGGATAAAGTATTTGATTGGTTCATCGGCTTCAGAGTCTGGTATACGTGCCATAACCTGTAACAGTCTGCAATGGCGGTATCCCAAGATTTTGCGCGTCCTTGACACACACGAACAAGGGTTCTATGATGGAATTGCACTGCATTTTTGAGGCATTGCAATCAGGTGCAAGACAGTTTAGGTAGCCTGCCAGAATGGAGATGCTAGATGATGAACCCGACAATCAAGCTGTATAATTATCATGTATGGGCAAACAAGCTTGTATTTGAGCATTTGCGTACACTTCCTGAAGATGCATGGAGCCGTGAGGTGAAAAGTGTATTTCCTTCCATCCGACAATTATTCTCTCATATGTATGCGATGGATACGATGTGGCTGAGCGTGATGTGTGAACGTCCATTTGAAGAATCCAGACAGTTGATTATGAAGCTGATGGATGAGACAAAGCTCGCTACAGTAAAAGAGATGGAGCAGCGCTTTGCGGAAACCGAGAGTGCATACCGAAGCTTTTTTGATGGTCATGATCTGGAAGGTAGTGTTACGGTGACTCATCCGGTTTATGGCACAACAGATACACCGCTAAGTGAGTTGGTACAGCATGTGGTCAATCACGGCACGTATCATCGTGGTAATCTCACAGCGATGCTGCATCAATTAGGCTATCGCGGAATCCCAACGGATTATGCATTTTATATGTATACACCTGCCGGGAATTAAAATTATGATGTCTAGTTTTAGCGATGTTTATCTTGAGTTTCTAGCGTTAAACACTAAGAATGTATACGCTTACCAATCAAGCGAGAATGAATTCTCGCAACGTACTCTATCCACTGATCCGACCGTCTTGCATAAGGCGGTCTTTTTTTTATAAAATACTGGAACATTCATTCCGAAAAGAGTATACTGTACCTAATCACAACAGAAGGAAGGACGACACGATGGGCAGAACGAAGGAATTTGATCATGGACAGGTGCTTCATGCAGCGACACTAGTGTTCTGGCAGAAGGGGTATGAAGCGACCAGTATGTCGGACTTGCTACAGGCGATGAACATTAGTCGCTCCAGTATGTATGAAACTTTTGTCGATAAGGAGCATTTATATTTGCAATCTATTGAGCATTATAAACGGCTTGGTGAGGATAAGCGTAGTTGTTTGAGTCATGCGACGTCAGCGAGAGAGGGAATTCGTCGTTATTTTGACAAGCATATTGATGGGGCATTCAATCTATCTTCTCCGCGCGGGTGTCTGATTACAAATGCAATTGCTGCACTGGATGCACCGGATGAGCAGATTCGGCAGATTGTACAAAAGCGCTTTGAAGATCTGGGCGAAGCCTTTTATCGACTATTGCAACAAGGGCAGGAAAATGGAGAAATTGGAGCAGATCGGGATATTCGTACATTGGCGTATTTGCTACTTAACTTGAATCATGGCATCAATATTGCAGCTAAGGTTGATTCAGACCGTACCCATGCCGAGCAAATGGTACAATCCGTGATTGATATGCTCTAATTCGATAGTAACTATAATAGTATCTCGTATAGGTAAGGATGTGCAGGTGAGAATCCGGTGATGGCAGTGTGTTATTTTAAGATATATGGAACGATTGTTCCGGAATCGGGGTGCAGAATTATAGGGTGAGTAGATATAACAAAATGGATGGAGAGTGTTCGTTATGAGTGTACAAACAGAGATGAATTCTACGTCTGAACAGCATACAATGCCACAGTGGTTGATGATCTTTCTTGCTATTGCCTGTGGGGTTATCGTTGCTAATCTATACTATGCACAGCCGTTAGTCGGATTGATTCGCAATGATATTGGTTTATCCGCACAAGCTGCTGGACTTATTGTTACACTGGCTCAGATTGGTTACGCAGTAGGATTGTTATTTATCGTGCCACTAGGGGATATAGTTGAGAATCGGCGTTTAGTATTTATTTCACTATTATTTACAGTTGTTGCTCTGCTAATCGCTGCCTGGGCAGGACAGGCTACGGTATTCCTGGTGGCCTCAATGCTGATCGGACTTGGATCGGTGGCAGCGCAAATTCTTGTTCCCTATGCGTCTCACCTTACGCCTGAACAGTCTCGTGGTCGGGTCGTTGGTAATATTATGAGCGGTTTGCTACTGGGTATTATGCTGGCTAGACCGTTATCAAGCTTGATCGCAGATCATCTTGGCTGGCGTGCTGTATTTCTCATTTCAGCGGGACTTGTTACGCTTCTGGCACTGGTACTTGTAAAAGCACTACCAACGAACCGCCCAGCATCACGTCATGCGTATCCGAAGCTAATTGCATCTATGGCGCATCTTGTACGGGATACTCCAATTTTACGTCGTCGTGCGTTATATCATGCAGCGATCTTTGGTTCATTTAGTCTGTTCTGGACGACTGTGCCTTTACTGCTGGCTGGCCCTGTATTTCATTTTTCGCAGACCAGCATTGCGATCTTCGCACTTGTAGGTGTAGCAGGAGCGGCGGCAGCACCGATCGCGGGTAGAATGGCAGATCGCGGCTGGATTCGTCCTGGTACAGCAATTGCATTTTCGATTGTCATCCTTTCGATGCTCCTGCCATTACTTGCACGCGATGGGTCGATCGGTAGTGTGTTGCTATTGGTACTATCAGCTATTTTACTCGATCTGGGTGTATCCGCTAATCTGGTGCTGGGACAGCGTGCGATCTTCTCACTGGGAGCCGAGGTGCGGAGTCGCTTGAACGGACTGTATATGGCTACCTTCTTCCTTGGAGGCGCGATTGGTTCTTCGGTTGGAACATGGGCGTTTGAATCCGGCGGCTGGACAGCAGCAATTGCGATCGGTATGGCAATGCCAGTGCTTGCGCTACTATATTTTATAACAGAGTTTCGCCGGAGTACGGTGCAGTCAACAACATCTGGGAAGTCATGAGAAGAAGTAGAGGGAAATGATGAGAAGACAGACATATAGAACAGGCTAGTGGATGATGGAGAAGTGCTTGCGAATATGTGTTAGAGATTGTTTTGCCAATTTCCGTTTCTAATGTCTTTGACATTCTTACTTTTGAAGGATGTAGAGGGTTGACATGTAACCCGTTTCAACGAATACAGTAAGAGAGACAGCCAGTATATTGTCGATTTACTGATTGATTACTGAAATCATCATACTGGTGTATATACGATCATTTGATAACGGGGAGTGCGATAGATGATGCAACAGCCGGAAATGAAGCTTTCTCATCATGATTCCAAGCGCAACATCATATTTATTGATATTGACGGTACACTTGTTGATGATCATGGACATGTTCCACTGTCCGCACAGCTCGCTTGTCAGCAAGCACGTGCAAACGGGCATCTACTATTCTTGTGCACTGGACGCTCTAAAGCAGAGATTTACGATTCGATCTGGGAGATTGGCTTTGATGGATTGATCGGAGCGGGTGGCGGATATGTAGAGATTGGCGGTGAGGTACTATATCACAAAAAGGTTCAGCCTGAGGATGTGCGACATATGGTCGATTTTTTCAATGAACATGGAGTTCAATTTTATCTGGAATCCAATTCAGCGCTGTATGCGAGTAGTGGACTTCGCGCTCAATTGGAACGTCTGATCTATGGCGATGTGCTTGCTGATCCGCTGGCAAAGCAGCGAATGGAACAGGCGCCGCATCCATTCATTGAAGGATTAACCTATGGTGTGACCGATCTATACAAGGATGATGTGAACAAGGTATGCTTCCTCGAAAGTGAGCTTCCATTTGAAACAATCAAGCAGGAGTTTGCCGGTCGATTTGAAGTGATTCAGTGCACGGTGCCTGTATTTGGCAAGGATAGCGGTGAGCTAATGATTCCTGGCATTCATAAGGCTGTAGCGATTGCAGACGTCCTCGCACATCTGGACTGGTCACAAGCGGATACCATGGCGATTGGTGATGGAATGAATGATCTAGAAATGCTGGAATACTGCGCGCTTGGTATTGCAATGGGGAATGCAAAGGATGGACTCAAAGCGATTGCTGATGATATTACAGATACGCTTGAACAGGACGGTTTGTACAAAAGCTTTCTCAAATATGATCTGATCCATGAGGTTGCGAATCCAGTATCTTCATAATAAGCTGAATATTCGTTATGAGTCGTAATCGGTACGGATATGAGTAGTGATTTTGATGATGAATATCCATTGAGATAGAGTGCTTCATATGGTTGTTTATTTTACGAAGCCTGATGCACATGTATATCGTGTGAGATCAGGCTTTTTTGCTGTTTTGTGGTTATCTGATTCCATGGTGATAGTCGCGCATTTTCAACCGAAAATTCGTTCTTTTTGAATCCCGGTTCCATATTAACAACCACAATAGACACATTTTTTTTACAACAATATTATTGCAAAGTGAATAAATTGGGTAATGTAAAAAAGGATGGCAAAATCTTTTAGGTATTCAGAATAATTACGCACAATCAATCATCATAGCATTGGTTACAAAGGAGGAAGTATAATGACAACATTTGATATTCTGTTTATTGGTAGTGGACAAGGTGCCTGGAATGCGGCATTACCGCTGAGCATGAGTGGCAAAAAGGTAGCGATTATCGAACGTGACAAAATCCTCGGTGTATGCACCAACTATGGCTGTAATCCGAAAATTATTCTCGATGGCCCAATTAAGCTGATGGAGGATGCAGAACTACTGGAGACGGCAGGACTGCACAGCGAGTTTAAGCTGGATTGGGGTAAATTGATGGATCATAAAAATAAAATCCTCGGCGAGCTCCCACAGACGATGGAGCAGAACCTGAAAAAAGCCGGCGTCGAAATCATTCGCGGCGAAGCACGCTTTGTCGATGCACATACGGTTGAGGTTGACAGTACAAATTATACTGCTGAGACGATCGTAATCGCTGCCGGTCAGCGTCCGGCTGAGCTGAATATTCCAGGTGAAGAGTTGCTTAAGACAAGCAATGAGTTTTTGTATTTGCCAGAATTGCCGAATGAGATCGTATTTATCGGTGCTGGATATGTAGCGATGGAGCTGGCATCTATTGCTTCTCGCGCTGGATCACGTGTACATATCGTACAAGTATCCGATCGTGTATTGAATGGCTTCCACCAGCCGTATGCGCAGAAGCTGCTGGAAAAGATGAAGAACGACGGTATCCAATTCCATTTCAATGAGAAGGTAACCGAGGTGCAGCAAGCGGAAGGGCAATTGCGTCTTGTCACGGAAAAGGGACTGTCCCTTGATGCCGGGTTGATTATTAATGCAACCGGACGCATACCGAATGTGGAGCCGCTCGGACTTGAAGCCGCAGGCGTAACGTATAACAAGCGCGGAATCGAAGTAAATGAGTATTTACAGACATCACAAGCACACATCTATGCAACCGGTGATATTATCGACAAAACGCAGCCGCGTTTAACACCAACTGCTGTATTTGAAGCCAAATATGTAGCAGGTCAGCTACTCGGTACAAGCAACGAACCAATTCAGTATCCACCGATTGCCACAATTGCTTTTACAACGCCACGTATTGCTCAAGTAGGGGTAACGGTGGAGCAAGCAGAAGAGAATAACGAATATACGGTTCAGCCGATTGAGCTTGGAAAGCAGTGGGACTTTGCTGGACGCGGAGATACGGATGCTCATCTGAAGCTTGTCTATGATGGCGAGAAGAAGCTGGTCGGTGCTACAGGTTATAGCCAGGAAGCACTGGAGATTATTAATAGTCTGACGCCATTTATTACACTTGGACTGACGGCTGCAGATGCAGCGAAGCTAGTATATGCGTTCCCATCATTCGAAACGATGATTCCGCGTTACTTCCAGTCATAATCTATAGAACTAATCCAGATCGCAGTCTTCAAGTATGAGGTGAATGGGGAAGGATGCAGGGCGAGCAATATACCGTTCTCCATGTTATTTCCTTATATCCAGCTCATATTACAGCTACATCCTAGTCGCATTTTTCCCAAATCGTGAGGTCGGGTATTGACCTGTATCTCATGCTTGGAAAAATGCGACTTTTCCATATAGCTTTCGTCAGATTCTAACGTAGATCAGGCTTTGATTTGGATATAAGCAGGGATTGGTATCTGAGTACAAGCCGGAGAAATTCATACGAGCTTGGGTTATAGACTATAGCAGGTGCTCAGATATGCTAAAATAAAAAAGAATAGCTGCCTGCTCATCGTTCTCATCGTTTGCAGCAGATTCGTATAGATATCTACGTGTCTATTGGCTACACCCCGGTTACTACTTACTATACATATTTATTCTACCATTTCATTCAAAGGAGCCTGCTGCATGTGTCTTATTTTATTTGCTTATGGGATTCATCCGGAATATCCGCTACTCGTAGCAGCGAATCGAGATGAATTTTACGATCGTCCCTCGGCGGTTGCTCATCGCTGGGAGGATGCGTCCCATGTTATTGCTGGACGAGATCTGTTAAAGCTCGGTACCTGGCTCGGTATATCTGAGCAGGGACGCTTTGCCGGATTGACGAATTATCGTGATCCGCTCGAGCTAAGCGAAGGGAAGAGGTCGCGCGGCGAGCTGGTTGCTGATTTTCTGACCGGATCTGATTCGCCGGGTGCTTATATGGATCAGATCCATGCGCGTGCTCAAGAATACCCTGGCTACAACCTGCTGTTCGGTGATCTTCATGAACTGTACTACTACTCTAATATCAGTCAACAGCCGCAGCGGCTGAAGCCCGGTATCTATGGAGTCAGTAATCATCTGCTGAATACCAGCTGGCCAAAGGTGGAGCAAGGAAAGGATGGCTTACGCCAGCTATTGGAACTTCCACTTGCGCAGGATATAGAGCTGCTCAGCGATCGTCTGTTTACTTTATTACAATTAGCCGATCGCCCTGCTGATGAATTACTACCGAGCACGGGCATTTCGCTGGAATGGGAAAGGGAACTTTCATCTATTTTCATTCGAAGTGAACAATCTCGTTATGGTACGCGTTCTTCTACAGTCGTGATGATGAATGCAGATGAAATCATTTTCCGAGAGCGCACGTATACACCTGAGCTTACCGATGAACAGGAGTTCCATGTGACATTACAGTCCCAAGCCTGAAGCAGTGAAGTACGGATATTTTGCTACGCAAAAATCCTTTTTCATTTCACCCTGCTTGTATAGTGCTAAACGCTAGATATGAAATATCCATTGTGACCCGTATCCTATATCCCGATCCACGAGAGGAGCTTCATCATGTCCAAATGGTTCTCGAATAAAATGATCTTCAGCGCTCTGGGTATTCTATTACTCTGGTTTACGATTCCATTCACAGCCTTTGCTCACACCAGTCTGGAAAGTGCTGTACCTGCAAAGGATGCGAAGGTAGAAGAGGCAGTCAGCGATATTCAGATGAGCTTTAACACGCCTATTGCCGAGCTAAGTTCGTTCACCGTTGTTTCTCCTCAAGACAAGTCAGTCACGATCAACAATATCAAAGTTGAGGGTTCTTCCATGTCAGGTCAACCGTCTGAGCCTCTTACCTCCGGTACATATACCGTACAATGGAAAATTGTCGGTGAAGATAGCCACCCGATCGAAGGGAGCTATGCATTTACGGTAAATGCAGCAGCTTCGTTGGATTCCTCTGAAAATGCTACTCCAGCTGCGGAAAGTGATGCGAGTTCAGCAGATGCTGGCACTTCGTCCACAAATGAAGCAGCAGAGGACACATCGACTTCGGCCACTACAGAAAGCACCGAGGTGCAAAATCCTGCACCTGCTACGTCAACTGAATCAACAACTTCACCAGCGGAAGATGCAACAACTGATCAGCAACCAGCCGCGAATAATACAGTCTCAGGCGATGAACCAGATTCTGAGGGTGTATCACCAGCAACATGGATCATTACCATCGCTGTTGTGCTAATCGCCGTAATCGCTGCAGTAACGACGATCAGCAAACGGAGGAAGCGCTAGTGCTTTATGGAGTGATAATCGCCGATTTTATACTGTATATTTGTCTGTCGCTCGTATTCGGTGCGCTCATATTAGAGATAGTCAAACCTGAATATCAGCCAGGGATTCGTATGCCCAAGCAAGCATTATTATGGATGATTGTGGGCATCATGTTGCTATCTGCGCTGCCTATGATAAATGTGATGAACTTCTTTATTACACAATTTAACTATAAAGTCGGCTTTGTACTCTCCTATGTGTTAGGCACATATAATGCAGGGCATGGCTGGTTGATTACCGTGATCTGCGGTTTATTACTCATTATTGTACGGTATCAGCGAATTTGGACTCATGCGGCTCGTCAGCAGTCGATGATCGGTTTTGTACTTGCTCTGGGGATGCTTGCAGGTATTGGGTATACGAGTCATTCCGCTAGCCTGTACGGCTTTACTGGCTTTGTAACGCATTCTGTTCATTTGCTCTCAGTAACAATGTGGTTAGGTGTATTATTTGTCGTCGCCTGGTTTACGAATCGACCGGGGAACTGGGGAGCGTGGCTGAGGTGGATGTCCCCTTTTGCGATGATCTGTTATATTGCGGCGATTGCGTCAGGTCTACTAATGATGCTGTCATTTACCGATCAGTATGCAGGCAGTCTAGCTATTCCTTTTGGGCAAGCCCTGTTAATTAAGCATGCGCTACTCGTTCCGTTGACTACGCTGGCGGCTACGAACAGCTTTGTACTCAAATCACGTCTTAATCGACAGCCGGATTTCCAGCCGCTTCGCTGGTTACGCGTTGAAACGGTGCTTGCCTTACTGGTATTAGGAGGGACTGCCTATCTGTCCAATCAGTCACCACCTCATGATCTGGTACAGACGCTGGAAAGTGAAGTCATTGCGCTATCGCCATTATGGACATTGTTTTATGAACCATTTCAGCAAGCCTCTATGTATGGTGCGCTTCGGATTGGATGGTCATTGGGCGGCATTATAGCTGCTCTGTTTGGAGCAGGCTTAATGACTATCGGGATCTGGCTGCTAGTTCGATTCCGTAGCGTGTGGACAACCATTGGTTTACTTGTATGCTCCGCTATTTCGCTGTATACGGCGATGATGCTGAGTGTTCAATTTTAGCCCATAACGAATACTGGAATGATAATAAAGAATGTGAAGCAGAAGAATAAATACAATGCTAAAGTCGAACCGACTCTCTATCCTATGAGGGTCGGTTCATTTGTATATGTAAATCCATATTATTGAACTATGCGTAATTAAATTGCAATTTAATTGCCTAAAAAACGCTACTTTGCAGGATTAACAGGCACTCAGTAGCTTGCATAATAGGATCCTTTTAATCATGTTGAGAACTCATATTAAGCATGTTATGCTTTTCTCAAATCAATATTAACCATTATTTTCAAGTTAATTACATAATTATGGTTGATTATTTAAGGTTGCAATAGCCGCCTAACATGGATGGGCACTCTTCTTTTACAGAATGCTTTTATACATCAATATGTAAGCGTTAACAAAAAATAAAATGGAGGTTATGGAATGATTAGGATTCGCAAAAGTCTAGTTGTATTTATGTCTTTCGTTTTATTGTTGGGGGTGTTCTCTCAAATGCGCGCTGAAGCAGCAACTCCGTCGCTGGCGAAGCTGCCAGGGAATGCCAATCCCTTGATGGATCATAAGCTGGGAGCTGATCCCTATGTACTCACCTACAACGGCAGAGTGTATGTGTACATGTCGAGTGATACATATGTATACAACAGCAACGGGACAATCAAGGATAATGATTTCAGTGCATTGGATCGCATCCAGGTCATCTCCTCCTCGGACATGGTGAACTGGACGGATCATGGTACCGTTCCCGTTGCAGGCGTGAACAATAAGAACAATGGCAAAGGCATTGCCAAATGGGCAGGTAACTCCTGGGCACCGGCTGTAGCGCACAAAAAAATCAACGGTAAAGACAAGTTCTTCCTGTACTTTGCCAATGGTGGAGCAGGTATTGGTGTGCTGACAGCAGACTCACCTATCGGTCCATGGACCGATCCACTCGGTAAGGCGCTCCTCACACATAACACACCAGGTATGGCTGGCGTGACCTGGTTATTCGATCCAGCCGTATTGGTCAACGACGATGGTACGGGCTATCTGTACAGCGGCGGCGGTATTCCAAATGATAAGGATCAAAGCTCGATCGCCAATCCCAAAACTGCACGTGTCATTCAACTGGGCGCGGATATGATCAGCGTAGTCGGCACGGCGAAAACGATCGACGCTCCATTCTTGTTCGAAGACTCTGGCATTCACAAGTACAACGGCAAATACTACTATTCCTACTGTATTAACTTCTCGGGTACGCACCCATCCCAGTATCCAGCCGGTGAGATCGGGTACATGGTAAGTGATAGCCCAATGGGACCCTTCACGTACAAAGGGCATTTCCTGAAAAATCCGTACTCCTTCTTTGGGGTAGGTGGTAACAATCACCATGCGGTATTTAATTTTAACAATCAATGGTATGTCGTATATCATGCTCAGACCGTGAGTAAAGCGCAGATCGGCGATGGTAAAGGCTATCGTTCTCCGCATATTAATAAGCTGTTCCATAATGGAGATGGCACCATCGCCGAAGTGCAAGCGAATATGACAGGTGTACCGCAACTTTCTAATCTGAATCCGTACACACGAGTTGAAGCAGAAACGATCGGCTGGCAAGCAGGTATCAACACCGAAGCTAGCCAGGCAAGCGGTCCAACGAGTAACCAGAATGTGACAAACATTAATAACGGCGACTGGGTTGCTGTAGGTCGAGCAGACTTTGGCTCTGCGGGTGCAAAAGCATTCAAAGCGATCGTTGCTTCCACGTCTGGCGGCAAGATCGAAGTTCGTCTGGATAGTGTAAATGGTCCTGTTGTAGGTACGCTCCAAGTGCCATCCACAGGTGGCATGCAGACATGGAAAGAAGTACAGACCAATATCAGTAATGCGACAGGTGTGCATAATGTATACTTCGTATTCACTGGTGGCGGTGGCAATCTGTTTAACTTTGACGCATGGCAGTTCGTATCAAATGCTGGACTGGCTGCGGATGTAGTACCCGCACAGGGAATGGCTACAGAAGAGCAAGTGGCTCCAGTCGTCACGAGTCCTACAGAGGTTGACCCGAGTGTAGAAGCTGGAACACAGCAGCAAGTACCAGCTGAAAATGCTGTACCGACTGAAGCAATTCCATCTAGCATAGGGGAAGCTACTACAACGGAATCAGCTGCAACTGTAGCTCCGAGCACAGTTCCTGCAAGCGAATAATCTAGTAAAAGATAACAGATCCGCGATTAACATCCTAACTTCGGTATATGCGATCAGTTTTCATACGGCGCATGTACCGAAGGATCAGCCTGTATAACATGGATTATTATAAAATGGAGGTTAGGTATGAATAAAAAATCTTGGTTTACGCTACTTACTGCTGGTCTATTGTCACTTTGTTTCTCTGCGAATACGTTCGCAGCTACCGTGTTCTGGGAGCCACTCAGTTATTTTAACGCAAGTACATGGCAGAAGGCAGATGGCTACTCCAATGGTAGCATGTTCAACTGCACATGGCGCGGTAATAACGTGAGCTTCACGAGCGATGGCAAAATGAAACTTGGCTTAACCAGCTCATCTCCAAACAAATTCGATTGTGGTGAATACCGTACAACGAATAAATATGGCTATGGTAAATATGAAGTGAGCATGAAACCTGCCAAAAACGTAGGTATCGTATCGTCATTCTTCACCTATACTGGTCCTGCCAATGGTACACAGTGGGATGAGATCGATATCGAATTCCTGGGTAAAGATACAACCAAAGTTCAATTCAATTACTACACCAATGGCGTGGGTAACCATGAGAAGGTCATCAATCTGGGCTTTGACGCTTCCCAGGGCTTTCACACATACGCATTCGACTGGCAGCCAGGCTCCATCAAATGGTATGTGGATGGCGTACTGAAACATACTGCAACGAGCAATATTCCAACCACACCAGGTCAGATCATGATGAACCTGTGGAACGGCGCAGGAGTAGATGATTGGTTAGGATCTTATAATGGCGCCAATCCGCTGTATGCAGAGTACGATTGGGTGAAGTACACGAGTAATTGATTCGTTAATCTATAATTTTAATAATTTATAAACGCAAAAAGAACAGCCTATAAAAAGCTGTTCTTTTTGCGTTTATACTAGACTGTAATCATTTTTAGAATTACAGCCGATTTAATAATATATTATTATATTTTGTGCAGAAAAATAATGCTTTAATGTATACTTTATACAGTATATTTTCCATATATATACTCTGAGAATACGATATTAATTTTAAGAATTTTAATCTCTTATTGGGGCGGGATCGTATGTATAATGAATGGATTAAATTAGCACAGTCGAATATACGAGAAGCGATGACTGTGGAATTCGAAACAAACCGCCAGACTATTGAACATCATGTCATGAATCGAAGAACGCCCCGTCATATAAAAGAAATTGTATTTTATGCTATGGCACGTAATCATGCGATCACACACTTTCTCAGTTTAGATAATCCTTCGCCTCAAGATCTTTTTCCTCCATTCCCTAATGACGAAGAGTATTGGAAACTTATGAAGCGAGTAGGTGCTACAAGATATCCTTTTCGAATTAGATATCGAGCAGAACATAATTTCCTACAAGATTATACTCATCTGGATTATAAAAGAATACGTTACTTTCTTGATACTCCATTGCCTGAAAAACCAATAAGGTATAAAGTTTTTGAATACATAGGAAATACAGTTGGCTTAGTTCTCACTCTCAGTATTCAATATTGGTGGATTATTGCAATAAGCTTAGTATTTTTAGTGTATTTATCAAATCAAAATGATTATAAATCTTATTCAGGGGCTTCATCTGGAAACAATACATTCAATCAAGGTGGTGCAACGGAAGGTAATTATTCTCCTAGTTGGTCATCCGATAGCGTTCAAATCCCAGATACTCCTGATCAAGCTGGCTTTGGAAATAGTGGAGTAACTGGACACGATGGAGCTAATGAATCAGCAATAGAACAGATATCTGAATCCAATGTAGTATCCAATACAGAGCAGCAAGAGCAAGTTGACCTAGTTTCAGATGTGAACAATAATATAGATGTTCCGGATCAACAAGATCCATCTACGAATAAAGAAAGAGTTTTAGCTGATTCGCTCTTGTCAGAGTTGAATCAGGAATCGCATAAGGAACATCTTACGCTGGGCTCTACCAAGAAAGAAGTAGTAAACGTGTTAGGTCAACCAGATAACGCTTCAGATTCTAATTATAGCTACGGATTTTCACAAATCTATTTTGAAAATAATAAGGTTGTAGGTTGGTCTACTATCGACGAACCACTTGAAATGTCGCTTGGTGAAAAAAAGGATGATGCTCCACCATTCACGTTAGGATCATCTAGGCAGCAAGTAGTAGATGCAATGGGAACACCTAGCTCGGTGCATCCCGATTCCTTTGAGTATGACTTGTCTCATATTAGCTTCAGTGATGATAAAGTAAGTGGCTGGTATACGATTAATGAACCTTTGAATGTAGAAATAAAGTCTGACATCAAACAAGCTCGTCCATTTGCAGTTGGGTCGACTATAGAAGAAGTCTTTGCAATCATGGGTACACCAGATTCGTATAACGAAATGAGCCTTGGTTATGAACATTCCATTATTTTTATTAAAGATGGGAAAGTTAATAGTTATTCCGATATCAGTCATAATCTTATTACTGCTGAATAGGCTAATGGATTTTATGCAGATTACATGTAATACAGTAATGGCAAAGTATCGTATAAATACGTTGAAGGGCACTGATTATAGATCAGTGTCTTTTTAAAATGTACCCTTTTAATTTTTGCGTAAAATAGTAAAGTATTACGATTCATATAAAAGTAATGACACGAGTTGATTGGATACAAAAAACGAAACGTTTCATCATAAACAGGATAATCACATCTAATCTAAACACTTACAATATCTTTTCAGTAAACGCTTACAATTTACTATTTACCTCATAAGCAGACTCATGCTATCATGAATGCGAAACGTTTCAAATTCATTTTGAAGGGAGAACAGATATGAAAAAGATGAAATTGGTAGGTATGATTTTAACTTTTTGTCTGATGGCAAATATCACGTTGACTCCTATGGTCTCCGCGGCACCTGATACAAAGAAGCCGGATGAATTCAACAAAGAATTGAAAGCGATTGCAGTCAAAACGTATAAATACTTTCAGGATTACACCGATCCTAATACAGGTATGACCTACGACGAGGTGCGTACAACAGATAAAGGAACAGAGGAAGCAAAGCGCACCTCGCCAACCAATATCGCTATGTACATGATGAGCACAGTCTCTGCACAGCAAATGGGCATCATTAGCAAAAAGGAAGCGGTATCCCGTCTGCAAACGACACTGAATACACTGGAAAAGCTAGATAAGTGGAACGGTCTCTTTTACAACTGGTACAACACCGATGATGGTTCACTCAAAAAAGATTGGGGGCAATTTATATCTCAGGTTGATAACGGCTGGATGTCCGCAGGCTTGATTGTCGTTGGACAAGCCTACAAGGAGCTGAATGGTCAGACCAGCAAGCTTGTGAACAAAATGAATTATACCACCTTATACGATCCCGAAGTCGGTCAATTCCGCGGTGGCTATGATGTAGACAAAGGCGCGCTGACTGATCATCACTACGGCATGTTCTACACTGAGCCACGTGTGGGAAGTTATATCGCGATCGGTAAAGGTGATGTGCCGCAGGATCACTGGTGGAAAATGTATCGTACAATGCCCAAAGAATATGACTGGCAATCTCAGATTCCACAGGGGAAAGAGGTTAAGTATGACGGCGTGAACGTGTTTGAAGGCAGCTATACGTATCAAGGGAAGAAGTTCGTTCCTAGCTGGGGCGGTAGTATGTTTGAAGCCTTGATGCCAGGGATCGTACTCAAGGAAAAAGAGCTCGGTAAAAAAGCACTCGGTCTCAATAATAAGCGTCATGTCGAGCTGCAAATCGCCTATGCAAAGGAAAAAGGATATCGTGCATGGGGCTTCTCCCCATCTGCAACACCAACTGGATATAGCGAGTTCGCAGCAACGCCGCTCGGAACATCCGGTTATAAGGATGGCGCAACCGTGACTGCACATGCTACTTTCCTGGCACTGGATTACGCACCTCAGGATGCTCGCCAAAATATCAAAGCACTCGAAAGCTTCAATATGCTCGGAACATATGGCTTCTATGATTCCGTGAACGTCGAGACAGGCGAGCTGGCAAAAGCATATCTCGCACTCGATCAGGGCATGATTATGGTGTCGATCGCGAACTATCTCAAGGACGGCGTTATCCGTGATTATTTCCATAAAGACCCGATCGGTAAAAAGCCAGAGGCATTATTGAAGAAGGAAGTATTTTCGATTCAGTAAATAGCTTAGATAAGTGAATATTTAAATGAAAGTTGGACTAAGAATATCATGTAAGAAGAGGCAGACAGAATGTAGCCGCATCGGATGGTGCTACATTCTGTCTGTTTCTGATGTAATCTGTGCGGTACCTAATGATAAATAGATCGTTTCTTAAAGGAAAGGATTAAGATCATACTTACTAGAGTAGTATACGATTTAGCGGCTTTTATTTTACCTATGCCGATGCATTGTAAGCGTTAATACGATAAAATAGACAAAGATAAGATAGAGACAATAATGGTAAAAGTTAGATTGCAATAGAGTACAGCTGATGAGGTGAGTAGCTTTGTCTATGTCGAATACAGATTCTATCTATAGTAACAACCGAGATCATCTACGTGCAGACTGTGAACACTGCTTTGGATTATGCTGCGTCGCATTAGGCTTCTCCGCTTCGGAGGGCTTTCCGATGGATAAAGTGCCGGGACAGTCCTGTGTACATTTGCAGGCAGATTGTCGCTGTAGTATTCATGAGTCTCTGCCTAAACGTGGACTGACAGGCTGTATGTCATTTGATTGCTTTGGTGCGGGACAGAAAGTTTCGCAGATCAGCTATCGTGGTACGAGCTGGCAAGAAGCGGAGCAGATGCGGGAGCAGATGTTCAAAGTATTTCTGGTAATGCTACAGCTTCATGAATTGCTATGGCATCTAACCGAAGCGATCAATCAGCCAGCCGCAGATCAGATACAACATGAACTTCAGCACCTTCTTGAGCAGACCGAGCAGTATACACTGCTTAGTCCAGACGAGATGTTGCGATTGGATATGATCAGTCATAGAGAATCCGTGAATGTGTTGCTACTGCGAGCGAGTGAACTTGTGCGTGGCGAAGCAAGCCGCAGAGCGAAGAAGGAAGCAGCAGGTCGCACGCGCATCAGCAAAACAAAACGGATCGGTCGTGGTGCCGACCTGGTAGGTGCGGATCTGAGAAAAGTAGATCTACAGGGCGCGAATCTACGAGGAGCACTGCTTATTGCCGCAGATTTGCGAGGGGTGGATCTTAGCGGAGCCGATCTGATCGGTGCAGATTTACGAGATGCAGATCTACGAGGTGCAGACCTGTCGCAAAGTATGTTTCTTACGCAATTTCAGATTAGCACCGCAAAGGGAGATCGGACGACTGAGCTCCCTCCCTCACTTACGTATCCTGAGTTGTGGAATCACCGCTTGCTATCCAATTGAGAACAGAATTATCTGTAGTATAGGCTTCTAAGTTTACAAATATCCAAGAAGCACATCTCAGGAGGGGCTGATCTAATGATCCGCATTAATATGACAATTGCAAATGAGGAAGTTCCAGATTTACGTGAAGTTGTTGGCTGGTCAAGACGAGATAGCGATTATCCAGCGTTATTTCAAAGATGTAATTTCTGGGCTGGTACGCGCGATTCGTATGGACGATTGATTGCTTTTGGGTATGTTGCTGGTATGGGATTGGAGCATGGGTATATGGAGGATATTATCGTGCATCCAGAGTTTCAGAGACAAGGAATAGGGCAGCAGCTTGTGATAGCTCTATTGAATGAAGCCCAAGCGCAAGGTTTAGCGATCGTGACGTTAACGTACATGAGTGAGCATGAAGAATTTTATAAGAAATGCGGATTTTCACCTAGTGATGCAGGCATATGGAGAGCAGAACAGTTATGATTAGAAGGTAGTACAACAATTAGGGAGGATGCGAATATGACAGAAGAGGAACGGATCATGAAGGGAATATTGTTCAGCCCTGCGGACCCAGAGCTACGAGCGATTAAACGTCGATCCCATCATTTAAGTCAGCAGTATAGTCAGACTTTTGAAGATGAGACCGAGGAAAGAGAACAGATCTTGCAGCAGATGCTAGGTCATATCGGAGAAGCCAGTTTTATTCAAGGTCCTGTATTCTTTCATTATGGTGTACATACGAGCATCGGACGGAACTTTTTTGCGAATTACAATTTGACCATCCAAGATGATGCGCTGGTGACGATTGGAGATTATACGAGCTTTGGCCCAAATGTAACGATCGTTACGCCAACGCATCCATTGATCGCTTCGGAGCGTAGACGGATGCTTCATCCGAGTGGAGAAGCGAAATCACTTTGTTACGCCAAGCCAGTCACAATTGGCAATGATGTATGGATTTCGGCGAATGTAACCATCTGTGGTGGTGTAACGATCGGTGACGGATGTGTGATTGGAGCAGGAAGTGTTGTCACGCGAGACATTCCAGCCCATTCATTAGCAGCAGGTGTGCCATGTAAAGTCATTCGCGAGATTACGGAAGAGGACAGTATGCGTTATAAGCCGGAAGTTATGGCAGATTGTCAGGTGATTCCGCACAATATAGACGAGTAGAAAGAGGAACTGTAATGAAGAGACCACTGGTTGTAAGTGATTTTATACAAAATGATTCGTGCATTGGAGCACTTCAGCGTATTAGCAGGAATCACCTGTGATCCAGCCTACCAAGCAGTTAATGGAGCTATTTCATTCCGAGGCACCTGTAGATACAAGTATTATTCAGTCCTATTGTGATGTGATTGCTCAATATGGTCAGCGCGATGATGCGGCGATATTACTCGATTGGTATATGAAGCATCCAGCGGATTCGCAGTATATTTCGTTACTTCGTGTTGTCATGCGTTGCGGAGATTTAGAGCTGGCGGCAGCATTATATGAACATAGCTTTCAAGATGGCAAATTAAAAGACGATGCACCTGATGGAATTCTGCATATCCTTGCTTATATGGGGTATCCGCTTGCTACTCCGTATGTCGTGGATTGTGTATCGTCGAGTGATCAGGATGCTTGTCTGGCATTATTACACATGCCGTATAATGAGCATTATGCTCCATTGATTGACCTGTTCGATCAGATCTATGGAGAGGCGTTATTTCCTGAGCTGCTTCCAGCCTTATGTGTCAAATGGGTAGCGGCAGAGAAAATCGTTCCCAAGCTACTGGACTGGGGCAAACAGGCTTCGACGGATTGTAATGGCGGACTTGTATTGGGAATTGCGATGTATGGGGCAGAGCAAAAGGAGACTATGAAACAGATTCTGTGGGATTCCGATTGGGAGCTGTATAGCAACGGAACGGGTGGACATTGGTGGGCATATATGGCTATGCCACTCGTTGAATTGACTTTTGCTGAGCTGATTCTGGATTTGAAATATACATTTAGTTCAGAGCAGCGTGTAGCTGGCGTGCTGAATGGTGTACCCACATCTGATGCTACAGAGAAGCTGAAGGAATCGGCGGAGCATTGCTTTGAGGTATTATACAGCTTGCTTCAGCTAAAATTGGAAGGTACATCCCATCCACTGCGATACGTCACGGCTAATCAAGAGTCGATGCTGGAGCTATATCAGCAGTTGTTTGCATGGAGCACACCGCATGTTGATGATTCGATACTTGGTGTAATTGTAGATCTCTTGGGCATAGACCACAGGTTAGCAGACCGATTTTATGATCTGAGAAGTGCAGTCGAGCTGGCTGCTCGTCATGAGCTGGAGATCGGAGTATTACGCTAAAATTTTAGCTGTTCTTTTTCAGGAAAATAAAGTATGATGTGTGTAATTAAATGATGAACGAGGAAGCACCTCGCACTTGGATGGTTTGTATACTATCCGTGCAAGGTGCTTTTTTTGTTATGTGGAGGAGAGAAAATGAAGCAAGCTATTACTCATGAAAAGAAGAATGTGTTTGTACCGCGACTGGTTCAAACTTCTCTGTGTTCTCTAATTCTGATGTCCGCATTTGGTCCTGTAGCATCCGCGGCAACCGAAGTGAAGGCGAATATCACGAAGATTACCAATCAAGGAAATGCGGCTTATTTGGAATTTTCCGTGCCGATGGTGGGACAGGATATTCTAACCTCGACAGGCTTTGAATCCGGAGAGGAAACTCCGAATTTTAACTGGCGAGGGGCAGGGAATCAATCGGTAGTAACAAACCCCAGCGGAAGTGGACGCGTTGTTTCTCTTCAAGATACGATTACGAATCGAAAGGGGAATTTGTATGACTTTCCTGAGACGAGTGCAATCTCCTCACGTTTTGCTATGCAAGGACGGAGTGTTCCGAATGATGCGCTGATCAGTATCCAGTTTGACGCGCTGAGTACAAAGGGTACGAATTCCATGCAATTTAATGCTAGTACAGGCTGGTTTGATCGCGGATTTGATATGATGGATGATGCAGGACAGTATGTTCTGTATGTCGATCCGATCAACTGGCGTAGTGCCCCAGCGTCTTTTCGTGTGAAAACCGCTAGTGGTATTGCTCATATAGCCGATGGACAAGTTCGCACCGTAGTATCTTCAAGAGCCCAGGATTATACATACGGGTTATTACAGTATCAATGGTCTCAAGCTAATCAGACATTTACACGTATTCCTGGTGCAATACAGCCGTGGAGTACAGTATGGCCTAACGGTCAAACGATAACGCCTAAGCTCGAATCGTTTGCAGCTGGAGAACGTGTATTAACTCATAATCAAACAGGCTTTATGTTTCCTGAACGATCTATTCCATCCGATCTCACATGGCGTACGTATTCTATGAATACTCAAGTTTCTCAGTTGTCATATTATGATCTGATGAAGTATGGTATCTTTCCAACGATGGGGTGGCAAACAGACGGTTCGTTGTATATAGATAATTTGAAGTTTGGATATGCTGAAAGAGCTAACATTTATCGTGATGGTCAGCAGGTTTATTCTGGCTTTGAATCTTCATTTACGGATCATGACGCTACAGACAAAGCCAAGCCTAACCCGGTGGCTAATCTGAATTACTCCATTTCAAAAAGCAACAAGCAAATTACTGCCAATTGGACGGCAGCGGCTGACACGGGCACCAACTACACGTACAAAATACAAGGACAACTGCGAGATGGAACATTAGGTTCTATTCAAGATCCGAATACCATTAGTGTAACCTCAGGAGTAAAGGGCTATATTGTAATATCTGATGCTTCTCCAAACACACAGATCACATCTGGAGCCATCACAACATCGGAGACTTCGATTACTGTAACACCTAAAGAGGGTGATCGTTATGTACATGTCGCTTCTGTGGATCATGCCGGCAATATATCAGCCACTCAAACGATACAGCTCACTGATCAAGATCGCCCTGAGCTTATATTAACTCAAGTAAACACAAATCCAACCCAAGAGGGTACTGTTATCTCGATGAGTGCTTCCGACCAGACAAGCTGGGTTCAGTCAATTACTTTGCCCGATGAATCTGTAGTGAAGCCAGGTGTCACTTCTTATCCTGTGAACAATAATGGAAATTATTCGTTTAAAGCGACTGATTTCTTTGGCAATAGTACAGAACAAACGATAACAGTCTCCAATATAGACCGATTAGCACCTATTATCCAATTGGCGCCAGAATCTATGGATATACTAGCGTCCAATCCTGACCCGTTTAGCGTATCCTTTCATGTGACAGATGATATGCCAGGTCAACCACAAGTCGAGTACTATATGTCCACTCATTCAGACATACCAGCCTCGAACTCAACTGTATGGAAGACGGTGGAGCCAGATTTTAAGGTTACGGTAGATCAGGTAGGGAGCTGGTGGATTTTTGTAAAGGCAACGGATGCTGCTGGAAATGAAGTGATCAAACCATTTTTCACATTCACCTATCGTCCATTACCTGCTCCTGTTCGTGCTGAGGATATTACGATCACATCACCTGCCTCAGATTCGTTAACGATTCAGCTTGCTAACCCTTTACATGATGTCGCATATCGGGTCTATATTAATGGGCAAACCGATCGTAGAAAAATCTTTCGCGATGAGTCCGGTATACTGACAGTTACAGGTCTTACACCAGGAACAACTTACAATGTGGCGGTAGAAACCTATAATCTGTCAGGTAAAGGTGGATGGACAGAACGTTCCTCATTCACGCGTCCTGATGCTGCCATTATATCTGAAATATCTCCAGTGGAAGGTACAGAGGACACGGTTATCGCTTCTGTATACGGAATAACCGGAGCCGATCACTATGTATGGGAGCTGTACGATAGTCTCGGTATCCCAGTAGTTACAAGTGAAAGCAATGAGAAAGTACAGATGTTTAAAGTAACGCCTAATGCTCAATACTCACTCCGTGTATATGCTACAAATGCTAGCGGCGCAGGATTAGCAAGTATTCGAAATTTTCAAGCATTACCCACTCTTACTGGATTACATATCATGAATGTACAAGCAAATGCAGTAAATCTAGGCTGGCAAAGTGTGACAGGGGATGTCTATTATGATCTGTATCGTCACGATCGTAAAGATGGGGTAAGAATCGGTGCTGAAGGTACCGTAATCGGAGATACGTATACATCCGTTACAAGGGCTACCTATACACCGGATATGATTGCATATTATGATACGAATCTTCAAAGTGGAACAGAATATAATTACCGAATCGCAGCAGCGAATGGAGCCGGCTATAGCCTATGGCGCAATACCTCAGTATGGACATTGCCTGATGCACCATCACTACATGTATCTGATATGACAAGTGAGAGCTTAACGTATCAATGGTCACAGGTGCGAGGAGCAACTGCATATGATGTATACATGAATGGCGAATACATTGGAAGACAACGTGAAAATAAATTCTCTCTATCCGGTCTTGACGCAGATACAGAGTATCGGTTAGATGTATTAGCCATCAATGCGAGTGGTACAGGAGCAGTAGCCAGCTTAACGGAATTAACCCTGCCAGCGCAGCCTCAATGGATTGCATTGTTGCCTCAAGAAAATGAAGTGATGATTCGAATACAAGATCATTCGGCAGATCGGTATGAGTTTGTAGCTAATGGGGTGACTTATCATTCGGTTGGGGCAAGTCCTTCGATTCAGGTAACTGGCTTGCCGGCAGGAGATACAATAAGTGGTACATTAATAGCTTATAATGCGTCAGGAGCTTCCAAGCCATTTCATATGACCCTGCATACATTACCAGGCGAAGTTACAAAATTAGAAGCAGTCCCAAGTGAGTCACAAACGTTACTGACTTGGAACACCGTACCTGGCGCATTGCGATACTGGATTGAAACGAAGCAAGGTCTGAAAGCTGTCGAAGGTAATCATTTTTCAGCAGAAGCAATTGCTCCTAACACATTTCAAACGTATCGAGTCTGGGCAGAGGGCATGGCTGGCAAAGGTACTACAGCAGCCGAGGTGCGTAGTTTAGGTATACCGGTTCCCATTAACTCGAATCCTATTCAAATACAGAATGTAACGCATGATCAGGCGACTTTAACTTTTGCACCCTTTATAGGAGCTGTAAGCTATAACATCTATCTCCAGGATAAACTAATCGCGGAAACAACCGATACTGGTTACCGCTTAGAATCTTTACAATCGGCGACCAGCTATACCGATTATAGTGTTCGGGCAGTTAATGCAATGTCGATGCTGAGTAAGCCATATTCTCTGTCTTTCACAACCTTGCCTGCAGATGAATTTACGTTCAACGTTACCAATAGAACGATACATTCCATTGATCTGGATATCGGGAATGTTGAACCTGATGCTCTGGTTGTGGTTCGGCTACAACAAAGCACAGGAGAAATGAGAGAGGTATACAGGGGACAAGCAGGACAGGTGAAAATTGAAGACTTGGCCACAGATACTAGCTATAAAGTGTGGGTTCATACGGTCAGTCCAGGTGGGCATAGTCAGCCGAAGTTTCTTATCGTGCGAACAGATGCCAAAAGAGTGGATCAGCTGTCATCTCTCATGCAGACCATGCCGATTCATACAGAGGTAGTACAGAATCCCTTATCAGTAACCGAATTTCATCCCATTTTAAAAGCAAAACCGACTACATTCAGCGATATAGAAGGCAGGTATTCGCAACAAGCGATATCACTTCTAGCAGAAAAGTCTATTCTTAATGGCTATATGGATGGTACATTCCGTCCCAAAGCAGCGGTAACACGAGCTGAATTCGTTACCATGCTGGATAAGGCGGGCTTTATTCCATCTGAGCAAGTCAATCATCAGGACAAGAACAGCTTCAAGGATATTGTTGCTGGAGATTGGTATGCGGATACGATTACACGTGCAGCAAATGCAGGTATTATCCATGGCTATCCGAATCAACTGTTCAAGCCTGATCAGACGCTTAATCGAGCCGAAGCCGCACAGATCATTAGTAAAGTTCAATCGGTAGCATATTCACGCAATAGCTTTACCGATGAGAAATCGCTCCCCGTCTGGGCACAGGATGCGATTCATAGCACGCCATATTTTATTGGATATGATACAGGCAAGTTCGAGCCTAAAAAGAAAATTTCTCGTGAAGAGGTCGCTATGATTTTGTTTAGAATGTTCGATAACTAAGTAGGATATCAAAGTATAGAAAAACAAGAGAACCGAGCTTCTTTGCAAGGATACTTGGTTCTCTTGTTTTAGTTTGTAATAAACAGTTTAGCTAATATAGCAGGCGATAAGGTCAAGATTGAGAGCCGTATTTTCAAATTGGTATGGTTAAATTATATCCAAAGTGGAACTAATGCTGACCAATATATCGTGTTATCCTAAATCAGCAAAACATAGTACAAAATGTATCGAACGGAATATGCATATAAACGCTGGAGGATGATAGATATGAAGATTTTGGTCGCAGGTGCAAGTGGTGTGATTGGCAAATTATTATTACCTGGACTAGTAGAAGCTGGGCATCAAGTCATTGGTATGACGCGAAAGCAGGAGCAACTACACTCGATCGAACAAACGGGAGCAACGACTGTTCTTGCAGATGTATTTGATCGGGAGCAACTGATCCGCATCGTAAAGGAAATTCAACCTGACGTGGTTATCCATCAATTAACCTCACTAAGTAACGGTAGCTCAGCCGAAAATGCTCGCATACGTATAGAAGGAACCCGTAATCTTGTGGATGCAGCCAAACAGGCAAACGTCAAGAAGATGATCGCACAGAGTATTGCATGGGCATATGAACCAGGTACAACGCCTGCGACAGAAGATACATCATTAGACATACATGCGTCTCTGCCTAGACAGACAACCATTAATGGAATTGTCGCTCTTGAGGAAGCAGTTCAAGAGATACCAGAGTCTGTCATTTTGCGCTATGGTATATTGTATGGCGCATCAACCTGGTATGCTGCGAACGGAGATACGGCGGAAAAAGTTCGTAAGCAATTGCTCGTTGCTACGGATGGAGTAACGTCTTTTGTACATGTGGAAGATGCTGCTCAGCCTGCACTACTGGCATTGAATTGGAAGAGTGGCATATACAACATTGTCGATGATGAGCCAGCTAAACGCACAGACTGGCTACCTGTATATGCTCAGGCGATAGGCGCACCAGCACCAGCTATGCAATCTGGAGCAAGCACATGGGAGAGAGGTGCCTCCAATCATAAAGCCAAACAAGAAGGCGGATGGACACCTCAGTATACGACTTGGCGGACAGGTTTTTTTGAAGGGTTAGGATGAGCTTAAAAGAAGTTCGCTTTGAACATGACCCTGATCATAAACCTGTACTGGACCCATACTTTAGTTAAATCAGGATATAGAAAATTTCATTTTTTAATATAATGAAGATACAACTACCTTATGCACATCTAGAAACAGACATAACAAAAAAGCAACTCGTATGTGCTACGAATTGCTTTTTCGTGCTCCATCCTATAAATTTGGCTATTTAGGCGGTACTGGCAAATATTCCTTTAAAAATCGAATGATCTTTTCGGATGTATAACTCACGGCTATATCCATTGGCGACTCCCCTTTAGAGTCAGTGATATGTACATCGGCTCCGCGATCTATTAAATACGCTAACATATCTACAGGTTCGTCGCCTGGCGAGCCGCCTGTTTGAATCGTTCCGTCAATGGATAAGTCTACTGCCTGGTGTAATGCCGTCCAACCTCCAGCCTCTTGATAGTTAATATCAGCTCCGTTTGCGATCAGTAAATCTATCATTTCCTTGTTCTCATATTCGACAGCACACATTAAAAGTGTCCAGCCCGACTGTTCGAACAGATTAGGATTACCACCGCTTGAGAGATAATTGGTTACAAATTTCGTATCTCCAGCGGCTATAGCCTGATAAATCGTGTATTCAACTTCGGTCATAAAGCCTCCTAGGCAAACTACGCTTCGTCCAAAGAAGGGTAGTTAGTTGAGAATGAAGTACAGCGTAAAAGTTACAGATATTATCAGTTTATACTAACAAAACCGCTGAGTATATAAGCTCAACGGTTTTGTTGATTTGTAAATCTCGTTTATATATAAATCTTAATCCTGCGTGTAAACACCCATCATACTCTCTGGATAGCGGCTACCTGCTGATCCATTCGGAATAATCTCCGCGATCGTTTGTAAATCAGTCGCAGTAAGGTCTATATCTGCAGCACCAGCATTTTCAATAACACGCTGAGGGCTACGTGTACCCGGAATCGGTACAATTTGTTCATGCTGCGCTAAGATCCATGCTAAGGCAAGCTGAGCTACAGTTATATTTTTACTTTCCGCAAGTTCCTTCAATTGCTCTACTGCACGTTTGTTAATGATGTAATTCTCTCCTTTCCAGCGTTCATCAATACGGCGATAATCATCTGCAGCATATTCTTCTGCAGGCTTGACTGCAGAAGTTAGAAAGCCTCTACCAAGCGGGGAATAAGGTACAAGACCGATACCTAGTTCTTGCAGTGTATTCGTGATCTTGCGATCATCAAGTTCTCGCTCAAAAACAGAATACTCACTCTGTAATACGGATACTGGTGTGATCGCATGTGCACGACGAATCGTCGTAGATCCCACATTGCTAAGCCCAAAATATTTAACTTTGCCTTCCTTGATTAAGTCACCAACGGCGCCCGCTACTTCTTCAATAGGAACATTAGGATCTGGAATATGCTGATAAAAGACATCCAGATAGTCTGTCTGGAGATATTTCATACTTTTCTCGGCTACTTTTTTGATGTTTTCTGGTCGGCTGTTATATGCAGACCCGAATGGCTGAGCCTCCATATCTACACCAAACTTGGTCGCCAATACAACCTTATCTCGGAAGCCTTTAACCGCTTTACCAAGAACCTGTTCATTATGCCCAGTACCATACACCTCAGCAGTGTCAAAGAAATTAATGCCTACGTCAAAAGCCTTTTGAATCGCCTTGATCCCATCTTCGTCCGTAGTAGGTCCATACGCAATCGAAATCCCCATACATCCAAAACCAATTGCGGATACTTCCAATCCTTGCCCACCTAATTTGCGATATTTCATAAGCCAGTTCTCCTTTACTAGGTTTGAGTGGTGTTGCTGTCGAAGAGAATAACACAATAAAAATACAAAGTAAACAAAAAAAGATTATTTTGTATACTTTGTATCGTTCTACTTTTGCTTTTGATGTATTGTGAAGTATAATAGCGAGGATGAGGGGGACGTACAATGAGTGAAAAAGAGATCAGTGAACGACGAACTGAGAACCGCAACAAAATTATTGAAAAGATACTATTGTATGTACGTAAACATGGGTTTCAATCATTAACGATGGACGAAATATCCAAAATTTCTAATGTCAGTCGTGCCACTTTATATAAATACTTTTCTACAAAAGATGAGATTATCGAGTTTTTAGTGAATGAATTTGTACGAAGTATTGAACAAGTAATGGGTGAGAAAGGCGCAACGAATCCAGGGAGCCGTTTTCAAGAAATCTTCGAAAATTCTGTTCTGTTAAGAGAATTTATGACCCGAATTTTTTTGCAGGATCTAGAGCAAAGCTATCCTGAGCAATATGACCTGCTTAAGCAGACCATGAAGCGTAGAGATGGACAACAGCTTCGTTTCTACGAAACGGGGCAAAGTGAAGGTATTTTCAACCCGATCAATAGCAAGTTTATTGCATTGCAGGATGAAATATTACTCTATATGCTGGATGCTCAATTTTTATTAGAAAATAACCTAACTGTGTATCAAGCGCTATATGATTATTACCAGCTTCGAAAGTTTCAGTTGTTCAGAACTGAAAAACTTCATCTTGTCGACGATCAAGCATTCGTACCTAAATTGGAATATATAGCTCAAAAAATAATGAAAAACTTGTTCTAAGTCATTGCAGCGTAAATATGAGTAAAATCCATCCGTTTATTTAAAGTCGCTATAGTAGCGGCTTTTTTGATTCCAGCAATCTATCCTATTCGGAGATTCGAATACATCTGCAGGAGATATGGATATGTACCTAGCTGCTGTCCAATAGTATTCTGAACTTAATCAAATCTGAGTTCATGAGAATTGAACCCAGAGAATTGACTGAGGGGCAGGAGAATATTATGAGACAACCACATTGGGACGCAAGTCATATACCAGATCAAGCAGGAAAAGTTATTATCGTCACAGGATCAACAAGTGGTCTTGGTAAAGAAGCTGTCAAAGTGATTGCAGGCAAAAATGCAACTGTGATTATGGCTGTAAGGAATGTTGATAAAGGTAACGAAGTTGCACATGCGATTACAAAGGAATTCCAAGGAGCTACTATTGAGGTTAGAAAATTAGACTTATCTGATCTGGGTTCGATTCGAGCATTTGCCGATATAATCATGACAGAATATGATCGTCTGGATGTACTGATTAATAATGCAGGTATTATGTTCCCGCCGTATTCCAAAACGATGGATGGATTCGAGAATCAGTTTGGAACGAATCATTTAGGTCATTTTGCATTGACTGGATTACTGATGCCACTATTGAAAAAGACAGAGAGATCAAGAGTTGTTGTATTATCCAGCCTAGGTCATACCATGGGCAATCTTAACTTTGAAGACTTGAACTGGGAATCTAGAAAATATGATACCCAGAAGGCATATGGCGATAGTAAATTAGCTAATCTGTACTTCACCTATGAGCTCGCTAGAAAGTTAAGTAAACAAGGGAATCACCCCCGAATTACGGCTGCACATCCAGGTTGGACAGCTACTGATCTACAGAGACACTCAGCGCTAATGAGTGGAATGAATAAGTTTTTGGCTCAGCATGTGACCATGGGTGTTTTACCTGCACTACGAGCTGCTTTTGATGAGAATGCCACGGCAGGCGAATTATATGGACCATCGAAATTAATGCATATGAGAGGATATCCTATTGCACATACATCAAATAAGCGATCCTACGATGAGCCTATTGCTAGAGAATTGTGGAGACGTTCAGAGGAAATGACAGGCATTACATTTTAACAATAGTGATAGAAGGGAAGGAGGACAGGATGAACGAAATAATTCGGATTGAGTCGATTTCTGTCTTACATGAGCTTTTGGGTTATGATAAGCCCAAGCATCCTCTAATCACATGTATCCAATTAGACAAGTTCGATCGGGGAATGATATACGAGAACATATCATTTATCAATGGATTTTATACGGTGTCCTTGAAGAATGGGAAGGACTTTAATATTAAATATGGTCGTCGTTCCTATGACTTTAGTGAAGGAAGCATGATCTTCGTTGCACCAGAGCAGTTATTAACGGTGGATTACGATTCAGGTCATAGCAATGCAGAAGGTTGGATGCTTTGTTTTCATCCGGATCTGATTCGAAAAAGTTCATTAGGCAGCAAAATGGAGACGTACTCATTCTTCTCCTATGCAACGGATGAGGCGCTTCATGTATCTGAGAAGGAAAAAGATATTGTAACCCAAATCGTGCATATTCTGATGGAGGAGTTCAGTCAGAATTTAGATGTATACTCATCGGACTTGATTTTGTCTAATCTTGAAGTATTACTGAACTACGCTCAAAGATTCTATGGAAGACAATTCCTCACTAGAAAAACGATTCATCAAGATGTCGTTGAACGATTCTATCAAGTATTAAAAGAAAGCTTTGCTCTTGAGCAACTCGAAAATAGCGGTGTACCCAGTGTCAAGGAGCTTGCAAAAACAATAGGATACTCGACCAATTATTTAAGTGATCTGTTAAAGAAAGAAACAGGTAAAAACACACAGGAACATATTCATTACCAGATTATTCATCATGCGAAAAACTTGCTAACTGGTACTTCAGAGTCCATCTCTATCATTGCATACAAGCTTGGTTTCGAATATCCAGCTAATTTCTCCAAATTTTTCAAATCACAGACCGGAATGTCACCTAATCAATTTAGAAAATATTAGAGTTCACCAAACAAGCGCAAAAAACCCCTACCATCGAGAAGGGGTCTCTTTTTAATGAACAGAAGCTTTCCTAGCTTCACTGCTCATAAAATGATATACATTGTGCTAGAGATTGAATACCTTCGGAAATTTGAGTCTCGTTCACATTGCCAAATCCCATAATCAGGCTATCCTTATGCTGATCTTTGCGTATTGTATATCGTTCAGCAGGGTAGATCTTGATCCGATGCTGTTCAAGCTCGCTTGCGCTTAAAAAATCAGCAGGTTGCCCGGTCCAGGTTGCAATCAGATGCAAGCCTGCAGCATCACCAGTGATATGAACGTTCTCTCCAAATGTACTTTTAAGTGCATGGATCAGATGAGTTCTCCGTTTATGATAGATTCGTTTCATCCGTAAAATATGACGCTTCAAATGCCCTTCCTTCATAAAGCGAGCCAAGGTTACTTGCGATAAGGTAGGACACTGCATATCCGCTGTACGCTTGAGCTGGACAATCGGCTCTATAAGCTCTTGTGGAGCCACAATATAACCAAGTCTTAATGCAGGGAACATATTTTTGCTAAACGTTCCTACATAAATAACACGCTCCGTATCAAGCTCGCGCAACGTATGGATCGGCATTCCTCCATAACGAAACTCACTGTCATAATCATCCTCTATAATATAGGCTCCTGTGCTTCGAGCGTAGTCAAGTAATTGCAGCCGTCGGCTAATAGACAGAATACTGCCAAAAGGAAATTGATGAGAAGGAGTAACAAAGATCGCTTTGGGATTCACACCAATTGGTAACTGATCTACACATAGTCCATCGGTATCGACGGGTACAGGTATAATTCTCGCGTTCGTTTCAGTGAAAATATCATAAATAAATGTTGCTGTGGGATCTTCCATTACAATTGTATCTCCAGCAGCTAATAGCAGCTTGCTTAGCAATGAGAAAGCCTGAGTTGCGCCAGCTGTAACCATAATTTGGGAAGGTAGGCAGTGAAGACCTTTGATATGGAGAAGGTGATCGCAGATCGCTTGACGTAGCTCCATAACGCCAGCCAGCTCCTCCTGATAACCAAGCATTGAAGAAGGAAGATCATGGTATACCTCCGTAGCAACTTTTCTCCATTTTTGCAGAGGAACATATTCAAGAGCAGGAAAGCTAGGTCGAAAATCTATATAATCTATAGGTTTGTTACAGGCTGGAGAGACATTCTTATTCTTGTCCACTGGTTCCTGGGAATGCATATGTAGGGCTCTACTTGTACCAATATCTCGTACAAAGGTGCCTGAACCTTGTTTCCCTTCTAAAAATCCTTCAGACATTAATTGTTCATATACCTCTACAATAAGGGCGCGTGAAACTCCAAGTTCCTTGGCAAGCTCACGAGTAGAAGGAAGAGGAGTACCTGGTGTATAGCTACCTTGCATAATGCGGTCTCTGATCCATAAGTATACCTGTCTTGTCTTAGTTTCATTCTGTCCGGATTGCATCACAAGGAATATCCTTTCACTCTAAATTGGTATAGTTAAAATAAATAAAAAAAGCTCTAATGGTGACCAATATAGCATGCTAACATCTATCATACCAAATCATATCGTTATAAAAGAAGCGCACACTATAAGAAGCTACAGAGTCTAGCTATAAAGAATGCTGTTTTTTCGGCATATTTACAGCCAAATAAGCAGTCCAAACGAAAATAATAATTGCTTCTCTACATTGTATGCGATATATTGCATATAATAACAAAACTAAAGAGGACGAAAATTATGCCTATTCCAAAAGATTTTGCCCTACCTGTACGTATGTCTGCGAAGGAGAGAGCCTTCTCTCAGATTCAGCGCTGGATTATTGATGGAACACTGCAACCTGGCGAAAAGCTGATTGATGCGGAAATGGCTGAATCGCTTGGAGTCAGCCGGACACCGATTCGAGAAGCCTTTCAGTTACTCGAAGTTCAAGGTCTCGTATCCATGTATCCCGGAAAAGAGACAAAGGTTACCACCATTGAGAAAAACGATATTTTTAAAATGTATTCAACAATGGCGGCTTTGCAGGCTTTGGCTGCTGAAATTACTGCTCCAATCATCGTTCCAGAACAGATTGAGCAATTAAGATCCATCAACGCAGAGTTTGCAAGTTCGATTCAACATGGACAAGTATATCAGGCGATGGAGGTAGACGAGCAATTTCATAATTATATTGTCGAGCTCTCGGATAATTCGTATGTCGCTACCTTCAATACGTCGCTACAGATTCACATTAGACGATTTAAATATGTATTTTTACAACAGCCGATGACCGCTACACTGGCTTCCATCGAAGAACACGAGCAGATTATCCAAGCGTTTGAAAACAAAAATAGTGACGCTGCCCATCAATTAATGAAGCAAAATATTATTCGTCCGATGCAAGAGCTGAACGACATACTTTGAAATAAGGAGTAACGAACATGGAAAATAAAAAAGATCTTCGTATTAAAAGTAAGGTAATCAGTGAAGGGGCTAACCGGGTACCGAATAGAGCGATGCTACGCGCCGTTGGTTTTCAAGATGAGGATTTTAAAAAGCCAATGATCGGCATCGCGAGTACGTGGAGTGAGGTCACACCATGTAATATGCATATCAATGATCTGGCAGTGCAAGCGAAGAAGGGTGCGCGCGATAACGGCGGTGCTCCACTGATCTTCAACACAATTACTGTTTCCGATGGGATCTCGATGGGGCATGGCGGAATGCTGTTCTCCTTACCAAGTCGGGAAGCAATCGCAGATTCGATTGAAATTGTAACGGGAGCGGAGCGTTTTGACGGCGTGGTTGCGATCGGTGGCTGTGATAAGAATACGCCAGCCTGTCTGATGGCGATTGGACGGATGAATATTCCTTCGGTATATGTATATGGAGGAACGATCCAGCCAGGTAATCTCGATGGTAAAAAGGTAGATATCGTTTCTGCTTTTGAAGCAGTGGGTCAATATCAAGATGGCAAAATTACAGATGAACAGTTGCATAAGGTTGAATGTAGCGTTTGCCCGGGTCCAGGTGCTTGCGGAGGGATGTATACAGCGAACACAATGGCGGCAGCTGCAGAAGCAATGGGCATGTGCTTACCTGGTTCTTCTTCCACATCCGCGATTTCAGCCGATAAGGCACTAGAATGTGAAGCAGCGGGTAAACAGGTGATCTCACTGCTCGAACAGGACATCTATCCAAGAGACATTATGACGAAGAAAGCATTTGAGAATGCGATCACAGTCGTTATGGCTCTGGGTGGATCAACGAACGCATTTCTGCATCTGTTAGCTATTGCGCACTCCGTAGAAGTTGATTTGACCCTGGATAATTTTGAGCGTATTCGCTTGCGTGTTCCTCATCTGGCGGATCTGAAGCCAAGTGGTCAATATGTCATGCAGGATCTGAATGATATTGGTGGCGTTTCCGGAGTCATGAAGTTGTTGCTTGCGGAGGGACTACTGCATGGGGATTGCCTCACCGTAACAGGGAAGACACTGGCAGAGAATTTAGCGGAATCTGCACCACTTCCGAATGATCAAGACATTATCCGTCCACTGAATAATCCACTGAAGCCCGACGGCCCATTAGTTGTACTTCGTGGAAATCTCGCTCCTGAGGGCGCGGTTGCCAAAATGTCAGGCATGAAGATCCAGCAGTTCTCCGGCCCAACAAAGGTATTCGATAGCGAGGATGAAGCGACAGTAGCGATCATGAATGATGAAATCAAAGAAGGCGACGTTGTTGTTATCCGTTACTGCGGTCCAAAGGGTGGGCCAGGTATGCCGGAGATGCTTTCCGTTACTGCACTTATCGTAGGCAAAGGACTGGGCGGTAAAGTGGCGCTTATCACAGATGGTCGATTCTCTGGTGGTTCACATGGATTTGTAGTTGGTCACGTCTCACCTGAAGCACAAGTCGGCGGCCCGATCGGATTGCTACAGAATGGGGATATCATCACCATTAATAGTGACATCCAGGAGATGAGAGTTGAGGTATCTGATGAAGAATTGGCTGCTCGTGCAAAAGCTTGGGTACAGCCACCGTTGAAAGTAAAATCTGGTGTGCTCGGTAAATATGCCAAATTGGTTTCTTCTGCTTCTAAAGGGGCAGTGACGGATCTGATGGAATAGGCTGATGCTGTAGAAGAAATTGGAAGAAAAAAGCAGAACATGTTCTGTAATCATTGAATATTTGAACTCCGTTGGTTTAAAAATCAACGGGGTTTTTGGTGTATAAATGAGCTATATTTCAAATCGGATTATTATAACAAATCTTTTAACATTTCAGAAAATATATACAAGGTCAGTAGTGTACGTTCTTTTAGAATTCTTGTAAAGGAATATATGATTGCAATGGACTGTAACGATCTTTATATGATACTAAGATGAGAGTATAAAATGATTATGAAAAAGCGAATAAAGGGATCTGCCGATTTTATTTAACTAGTGGATCGTTTAGAGTAAGTTTGAAATAGGAAAATGAATGACGGTATAAAAGTTTATCAAGATACAAATTATCGTTCTACATACATATGTACAAAATACGAGTTTTGTGATTAAGTATAAACTATAAAAAATTAAGCACTGATCAATTCAGGATTCTTCCTTAATAATCAGCGCTTAATTTTTGATTACTTTTATTATAAAATCACTGATGTTTAAATATAAGTTCTTCAGCCATAAATTGTATTAATAGTATCTTTTTAATCAATTGACTCTCATGTTCAAACTGACTCTGAAAGTTACTTTAACTGAAGCTTTTCTTGCAAGCAGAAAGTTTTAAAAAAATCAGAACAGCTAATTTACATGTTCACTGCTCTTTCTTTTTTTTACATCTGCTGAGTTCTCACGAACCTTACTTGGAGATATCACACCACTCTACAATAAACTCTCCTTCAAAGTCGCTGTTCTCATGCTTACTTTGCTCTTCGAGCGCATTTCCGCATTCGCAGGACATTTGGTCGGCACCATAATTGTCCGTTCCAAAACTAATACGCTCATTTCGGAAATTGGGACGTCTTCCCGGCACGATTTTCTGTTCCTCGCCGCATTTCAAGCAGCGGATTATAAATCCGACTTCCATACTGCCACCGCTTTCTGTAGTTATTCATAATGTAAGCTTATTCCAAAAAATCCTTCAATCGTTTGCTACGGCTTGGATGTCTCAGCTTACGCAGAGCCTTTGCCTCAATTTGACGAATACGCTCGCGGGTAACGCCGAACACTTTACCGACTTCCTCCAGGGTTCGTGTACGACCATCATCCAATCCAAAACGAAGACGCAAAACATTCTCTTCACGTTCGGTGAGTGTGTCTAGCACATCTTGTAGTTGCTCTTTGAGCATCCCATATGCAGCGACATCCGCTGGAGCCAGTGCTTCCTGATCCTCGATAAAATCACCAAGATTCGAGTCATTCTCTTCGCCGATCGGCGTCTCTAAGGAGACGGGCTCCTGAGAGACCTTCATGATCTGTCTCACCTTTTCTATAGTAATCTCCATTTCCTTGGCGATCTCTTCCACCGTAGGCTCGCGCCCAATTTCCTGCAGTAGCTGCCGAGACACTCGGATCAGCTTATTGATCGTCTCCACCATATGAACCGGGACGCGGATGGTTCTGGCTTGATCGGCAATTGCTCGGGTGATGGCCTGCCTAATCCACCAGGTTGCATATGTACTGAATTTGTATCCCTTGGTATAGTCAAACTTCTCTACCGCTTTGATCAGCCCCGCGTTGCCTTCCTGAATTAAATCCAGGAATAGTAGGCCGCGGCCATTATAACGCCTTGCAATACTGACGACCAGCCGCAGGTTCGCTTCAGCCAATCTACGCTTCGCTGCTTCATCGCCCCTCTCGATTTTTTTGGCCAATTCTACTTCCTCTTTTGCGGACAGCAAAGGAACACGCCCGATTTCCTTCAAACCGAATCATCTATTTTAAAACTAGACGGAAGGAGTAAGGGGTCCTCTATATTCAGATCATCCATTGCGGAAGCATCTGAGTCATGCGGCTGTACCTTTTGGGATTCGTTAGCTACATCAATCCCATTTTCAACCAAGAGCTCAAAAAATTCGTTGATCTGCTCCGGTTCTTGATCAAACGGAGCGAGCGTATCCATAATTTCCTTGTAGGTCAGCGATCGGTTCTTCTTTCCTTGTTCCAATAAAAACTCTTTCATTTGTTCCAGTGTCAACTCAGTGTCTAATCCTGCCTGTTGTTCGTTCGTCATCTTTCAGCTCCCTTCGTCTGGAAAACAGAAATTACTTTTACGTTTTCCAGCGTGTATGAAATGATGCTCCAATACTGTGGCCGATAAATATCCGGTCAATTAGGTTATAGAGTTAACCTACTAACATCGCTGGCAATGAAAGTTGCACCAATAGCCTTTCAATCTTCTCCTCGCTCTGATTACATAACGTTTCAATTGCTTTCTTCATTCTCATGTAAAAATTTTTTAGTCCTTGACATCACCTTGTAATTATGTTATATTTTAATATAATGATTAATTATATTATAGTGCAACTCTATTATTTTTCAAACTTTATTTTCACTTTTCATGTTTTTATATATTAAGTCGTCTGTTCAACCTTATTTCGATATTTAATCGAGATAAGGTTTTTTGTTTGGAGAGCGTTACACTGGGTAGCTCACGTTCCTATAACAAAGCAAGGGAGTATTTCCAGGTTCTGTGGAAATACTCCCTTGTTTTCTACAAAGCTTGCTATGTAATGTCTAGCGAAAGTATGCCAATCAGAGGTGTAAGCAAAGTGATGATTTCTATTGTTTTTATCCAAACTGGAACTGGCAAACTCAGAAGATACGATGTTATTTAAAATAGTTTAGGAAGTAGACATTCGATTCAAAGCATTCTCAAAATAGCGATACACTTCATCTGCAATGCCTAGAAACTCTTCAACAGATACATCGCTATCCAGGTAACAAGCATATAGATAATCAACTAATGCGGTATTAATCTCACAATAGTTTAATATAGCATTCTTCATTTTCATCATGTCATGTTCCCATACACCGGTATCTTCTAAAATTAAAGAGTATAATGCGCGAAGTAATCTCTTCGAATAACCTTTGATATATCTAGTATTCAGGACGGGATCATTAGTATTGGAAAGTATACGCTGTCTAATCCGATCAACTTCCTCCTTCGTCTCTCTATTCAAGTCTAAAATGAACGCTGGAGAAATAAGGATCGGTGGTACTTGTTCTCCAACGTCCTCACCGTATACGCAAATACAAATGACTTTAACCCAAAAACCCCACTCATTCGGTTTATTTAATACATTGTCAATCGAGCAAACGATCGTATCAATCTTAGTTACGAATGGATATTCTTCTAAAAGCTTATCTTTAATAGTGGATATGGTTTCATAATCAATCTCTTGCGGATCTTCACATACAATCGTAAAGTCGGCGTCTGACTTAAACGGTGTAGCCGTTCCTTTTGGGATCGATCCGCACATATAAATGCTATGTATATTATCTTTGAATTCGGTAAGTACAAGATCGATGTACTTATCAACCAATTCCTTATATTCACTTTGTATGACAATTCGATCTATGACTTTTTCTAGTATCATATAGACTCCTCCTAAGATAAGAACTTCTTGGGGCTGATGTTTCTGTATCTGTGATGCTATTATCTTTTTTGAGAACGATCTTATTAGAATAGCTCGATCAGAGTCCCCTTCTATTGAAGTATGCTGACATTGCCATTAAATAATCGTTTGCTTTCCTAGGGTCATCTAAATAGTTATAGGTGTGGGAGACATCCCCTTTCTTGGAAATGGCATAAGCACTAAGCATCTTTAGCACCCAGTTTTCTTCCGGAATGACAATATTCGAATTATAAAAAAAGAACCAGCAGTATTCTGCTTCTAGCGTGACTTCATGTAAAAAAGGTACATCCGGATCTTCAACATACTCCAATAAATCTTGGCGACTCATGTCCTCCGCCATATACCTTGCCTGTTCAAAAGTTATAGTCTGTCTGTAATCACTGGCTTGCTCTCTATATAGCAGTTCTCCTATATTAAAACGCTCATTATCAATCTTGATTGTTAGGATTCCTTCAGACATAACACCAAGTTGGCAAGGCTTATTGTTCTCTATACTGATTTCTTCAATATGACTCGAATTCAAGTGCAGATCGAATACTTGAGATCCGATCTCAATCGTATTAAGTGCTCTACCTCGTATTCTTATCAAGCTATTAGATTTGGACAATATTGAATGTACTGAGAAAATAGGAAGTTGGTTCAATATACTTCATCCTTTATAGTTGTGAAATGTTAGACAAAGTTGCTACTCCATAGAATTATCTTGTATTCTATTTTGACTCATTTCCTTAATAAAAATTATTATCTAATTTGTTTCTTTAGATCTAAGAATCATGTGAAAATTGTAATTATTGGTATTTAATTTTTCAATATTAGAGGATATTTGTTTACATTCTAATGCTTTCCCCACTTCTCTCCAGCCTCTTTATAAGATATCAAATTAATCTTCAGTGCTCTCACCTTCAAATTTCTTTTCTTGATTTTGCTTAAATGTCTTTCCATTAGCATCTATCCACTCTACTGGACCAGCTGCTTGGCGCCCTAGTACTACAGCAGTTGCTGCACTAATACTAGAAAAAATTGCATTCTCTTTAAATATATAAAATTCTCCGCTATCAATTAGGACTCCAGTTTCTATCAACTTATTTCTCTGCTTGTTCCATCCTTCAGAGATTGAACTTGACGTTTGTTTACAACTTTGAGATCCCGACAGAACCACATAACCTTTTTCAGTTTCAATCAATTTAGCAGAAGCCTTTTTGCTCTTTAGTGTGTATACTATATCGTTATTAATTTGTATAGGAGCAATTACAGTTTCATTTGACTGTTTGAGAGTTGAAGGAACTAAGAACATAAAATTAACTACTGGAAAAATCAATTTCATTTGTTCTAAAAAATACTCCATATCTGAAATATCTGCTTCTGGGAGAGTTGATAGCTCAGGCTGAACAGAATTATCAATTTCGGCTGTTTTAGCCTCTTTAGATAAAAAGATAATTCGAGATTCCAAATACTTTATATGAGATTTAGTGAGCATTTCATCTTTACTGATAAAAGCCACAATTTCAATAAAATCTTTATCTGAATCTGCTAAGTGTTGTTTTAATCTCTTTTTAAGATTTTCTGCTTCTCCTATGTATATACGTTCATTATAGTTCTCGCTATTTGGTAGAGACTTTAAAATATATACTCCTGGTCTATCAAATTCAGAACGTTCTATAATTTTGGGCAAAGAAGAACGTTGTGAATATACAGCCTTCCCTGACCAATTCCCGATCTCAATTGTTCTAGGTCCTGTTTCTGAACCGTCTACAAGAAATATAGTTAATTTTTTCCCCATTTTATTTCTCCTTTAATTTAATTTTCAACGACTCAGCGCATTTGGAATGTAATGTCTTATCATCTGAATACGAGTCGCCAAAGAATATTTATACAAATGAATACTCATTCATTTTTAATTCCCTGATTGTATAAGCGCTTTTCTAAAAACGTTTTGCACAGATGGCAATAAACCAACTTGGTCACTTTCTTGCTTATCACCTTATATTATCATCTTATAGAAATTTTAGAAAACGAATTCCCATATAAAAAGAGCCTCAAGATGGATGTCCATCTCAAGACCCTGATTCGTTCGACGTTGATCGTTACGCATACAATCATTCTTATAATTTTTCACACATCTCTACTTGATGACTAATCTAATCCATCATAACTCTAAGCCTTACGAAGCACATGTCTCTCACTCAACTTTTCCAACATATCCTTCGTCATCCCCTTCAAGTCATACCGCACACGAAATCCCCATTCTCTCGCCGCCGCTGTAGCATCAATCGAATGCGGCCAACTATCCGCAATCGCCTGTCTTTTCGGATCAATATCATAATCCAGAATAAAACTCGGAATCTCTTCCCGGATCGCCGCTGCAATTGCCTCTGGATCTACACTCATTGCGGTCACATTAAATGAGTTCCGGTGTACCAATCGAGATGAATCCGCTTCCATCAGATCAATAATCGCATCCAGTGCATCCGGCATATACATCATATCCATATTCGAATCCTTCGCAATATACGATGTATACCTTCCTGTCGTCACGGCTGCATAATAAATTTCTACTGCATAATCCGTTGTTCCGCCGCCGGGAGGTGTCATATAAGAGATTAAGCCGGGGAAGCGTAATCCTCTCGTGTCTAAGCCATATTTATGGAAATAATAATCACAAAGCAGTTCACCGGATACCTTATTCACGCCGTACATCGTGTTCGGTCGCTGAATCGTATCCTGTGGTGTGTTGTCTCGTGGCGTAGAAGGACCGAAGGCTCCAATCGAGCTAGGCGTGAAAAATTGGCAACCGAGCTCTCTAGATACTTCCAGCGCATTCATGAGTCCTCCCATATTCAGGTTCCAGGCAAGCAAGGGCTTTTCTTCTGCAGTCGCAGATAATAGTGCAGCTAGATGAATGACGGTATCGACTTCATATCGTTTGGCGATTTCGAACATGGCTTTGTCATTCGTCACGTCCAGTAGCTCGAATGGTCCAGAGCGAGTAATTTCATGAGCAGATGACTTGAGGTCTGTGGCAATGACATGATCCGCACCATAGTTCTCACGCAACTTTACCAATAACTCAGAACCGATCTGACCGAGTGCGCCCGTTACCAATATCTTTTTCATCAGACATTCCTCCCGAAGTAGACTCCCGTGAATGTATTTAGATCAGCTTCATTTCCTTGCCGACTTTCTCATAGACGGCGATCACCTGATCCAGCATCTCTCTCGTATGGGCAGCGGTCGGCATATTGCGTATTCTGCCGGTTCCTTTCGGTACAGTTGGGAATACGATGGCCTTGGCATAGACGCCTTCTTCATACAATCGCTTGCTGAACTGCTGTGTGGTGACTTCATCGCCGATGATACACGGCGTGATTGGTGTCTCGCTTTGCCCTACATCATATCCGAGCTGGCGTAAGCCTTCTTTCAATTCCTTGCTGTTTGCCCATAGCTTCTCGATCAGTTCCGTATCCTTCATCAAAATATCGACCGATGCGCTACAAGCAGCGATGGCAGCCGGCGGTAGCGAGGTAGAGAACAGAAATGGACGGCTTCTCAGCTTCAGCCATTCGATCAGTTGCTTCTTACCGGCTACATAACCGCCAACAACGCCGATCGCTTTAGACAACGTACCAATTTGAAAATCAATGCGGTCAGATAATCCAAAATGCTTGACGGTTCCGGCACCTGCTCCAAGTACACCCGAGCCGTGCGCATCATCCACATACGTGATCAGGTCGAATTCTTCAGCTATATCCACGATGTCAGGCAACTTAGCGATATCGCCATCCATGGAGAATACGCCATCCGTAATGACCATGATTTTATGATACTGCCCTGATTCGGTAGCTTCCTTAGCCTTCTGCCTTAGATCCTTCATATCGGAATGCTTATATCGGATGACCTTGGCTCTGGATAAGCGACATCCATCAATGATCGAAGCATGATTCAGCTCGTCCGACAGAATCGCATCTTGCCCATCCATTACCGCCGATATCGCAGCCATATTACAGTTGAATCCGGATTGATACACGATAACTGCTTCTGTCCTTTTGAAATGGGCGAGCTTGTCTTCAAGCTCAATATGCAGATCCATCGTACCGTTGATCGTTCGCACAGCGCCTGCACCCGCACCGTAAGTCTGTGCTACCTTAATGCAAGCATCAATCAGACGCTGATCGGTTGCGAGTCCTAGGTAGTTGTTGGAAGACAAATTAATGAGAGATTTTCCATCAATCTGAATGACAGGCCCATTGGCTCCCTGTAGCGTGTCGATGACGTTATATAGACCTTTCACTTTCAAATCTTCAATGTTGGAGCTTAAGAATTGTTGCAATGCTTGGCTCGACATTTCATTCCCTCCTCAGTACACAAATGTCCTTATGCAGGAGACATTATATCATTAAGTAAACGCTTACAATATTGTGGTTACGCTGATTTCAATGTATCATCTTTTTTATATTTTGTACACATATGGAGGACGAATAGTTATTTAAAAAATAATTACTTATATTTTATAAATAAAAATGCTGAATCCATGATTTAAAACCATAGCTTCAGCATTTTCATAAACTGAATTTGATATAAAATTAATTTTAAAATAAAAATTACTTTTGTGTAAGATTCTTGATACTATCTATAAATTTAATAACTTTGAACGAATCACTTTATTTATTTTGCACACACTCACCGAAATTAGATACTGATATAACATGTAATTCTTCACTAGTTATAGAGTGAGTTACATTACAACCATCTCTTAATATAATTTTATTATCGTTTTCATATATACGCAATCCCTGAATAGTTTTAGAACCATTAAGGGTATATTCAACTTTTACATAATCCAGGTCAAAGTTAGCTAAGCTTTTTCCGAAATATCCTGAACTATATAAAGTGTGCGAAATCATAATTAAAAGTCCTACAAACAAAGCAATACTTAGAGTTCCTTTCGAAAGTAAATCTACAATAAAGTTTTTGTTCCCCTTAGTTATCCATTGAACACCAAACCCTAATAAAAATAATATAATTAGACCTATAATCTCAAAACCAAAAGAATATTTTATTTGGTCATTGAGATAATCATAATTTAAAATACTGGTTTCTAAAATTGAATTCTCTCTTCCGGAAATATAACGAAAGAACGATTCTACTATGCTAATTTCTTTTGAAGAAAATAACATAATGTAAGGAATAAAAGAAAAAGAATATAAAGCACATATAAAAGCAACAACAAAAGTAATAAATAAAAATATATAAAATTGAAGCTTTTTTCTTTTTCTTGATTTATCTGATTCGATCTTTTCTATGTTATTTGCTAACAAAAAATGAAGTACTAATACAACGAAAAATGGAAGTAATACTGTAACAAATACACTGAAAATCATTAGCGAATATTTGTAGACTAAATCATCCGGAAAATCAATTGGATTTTGAAATGCACTAATAAAGGATAAGGCTTCATTTTTAGCTTTACTTTGCAAAATAATAAAGCCAGTTGTATAAAATATTCGATTCAATATGTATCCTGCAAATATAGTAATGAATATTTTTAATAAAAAAGGGATTTTAAGATACCATATTAGAAGATTTGCGAAGGGTATTTTTTTTTGGTTCAATGTTATAAAGCCAATTGATTTTTCAATTAGTAATTTGTAATTTAATTTTTCAAAAAGCGAATCGTATACCAGTTTAATATCCAATTTCATGCTCCTTTTTATATAATTTAAGTTCGTTTTTTAAAAGTTTGAAATAGACCTCTTTTCACAATTATTTAAAGCACCAATATTTATTTATCGGTAGTAATCATATTTTATTTAACAAAAATAGAAATCCAAAAAAATTAACGCGTAGTAAAATAACAGAGCTACGCGCCAATTTAATCCTCAACCCTCAGTTAAACCCACCATTCACCCGAATCGTTTGTCCGGTAATCCAGCGCGCTTTATCACTAACGAGTAATTCAACTGCATTAGCAATATCCTCCGGTTCACCTAATCTGCCAAATGCGTTCATATTACGGAATGAATTCACTAACTCTTCTGACTTCCCATTTAAGAACAAATCCGTCGCGACTTGACCCGGTGCGATACTATTGATTGTAATCCCTTTCGGTCCGAACTCTTTGGCTAGCTGACGGGTTAGCTGCTCGACGGCACCTTTGGTTGCGCCGTATAGACTATAGCCCGGCAGCATCGCTCCCGATACAGACGTGGAGAAGTTAATAATCGTACCGCCTGTTTGCATATGTGTCATCGCTTGTTGACAGGCAAAATACGTACCTTTCACATTCAGCGCCATATGTCGATCAAATTCATCTTCGGTCACTTGATCCAGAGATAACGTGTTCATGATCCCTGCGTTATTGATTAACACATCAATTGCTCCGTATGCCGCCAACGTTTCGGCGAAGAGTCGCTCCACTTCGCTTACTTGGCTTAGATCCGCATGAAGAGCAGTCGCTTCACCGCCAGCTTGCTCGATCAGCTCGACAACTTCCTCTGCCTTCTCGCGGCTAGATGCGTAGTTCACAATCACGTTCATGCCGGCACCTGCTAATTGGATCGCAATCTGGCGTCCGATGCCGCGAGATGCTCCGGTTACAATGGCTGTCTTGTTGTTAGCTGTTATGTTCGTTTTCATAGTGTATACGCTCCTCTATATTTTCATATTCGATCTACCCTGTCGTGATCGTTTGTATTCAGTATAGAGCGGATTGCATAGATCCTGGTAGACGGATTCGCCACGTGACTTGCCTATTTTTGTTTGTTGTTCTATCTTGGAATAAATGATTACTGACAGGGGCTGAGCCGATGAACCATGCTGATGACAGTCAGCGTCTGGAGTATGCGCTGTATGAACTTCGTTCGATCCTTATCCGTCATACGCCTGAGGCCGGAACACATGTGACGGATATTCCCTCTCTATCTATTGTACGGGCAGAAGAGACATCTGAACCGTTAATTACTGTATACAAGCCTTCGATCTGTGTCGTTGCTCAAGGAGCGAAGACCGCGATGCTGGCAGACAAAACGTACCGTTATGATCCGTATTCATTTCTGATCACATCTGTAGATCTTCCGATCGTCGGACGGATCAGTGAAGCTTCGAAGGATGCTCACTATCTCGGTCTCAAATTAAGCTTTGATACTGATGCGATTCTGGACGTGGTACGGATGATGGATCACTCGGCTATGACAGATCGCGAGAACCATGAAACTGCCGCTGGGATTACGGTCAATCGCATGACCGTGTCGATCATGGATACTGTTGTACGATTGCTACAGCTACTCGATCAACCACAGGATATTCCGGTGCTAGCTCCACTCATGATCCGTGAGCTCGTTTACCGTATTTTACAAAGTGAGCATGGTCATGTGCTGTATCCATTTGCTGTGACCGATAGTTATTCCTCCCGCATCGCCGGAACAATCCAGCATATGAAGCAGCATTATAACGAGCCATTAGAAATAGAACAGCTTGCTCGTGATGTGCAGCTTAGCAGCTCTGCGTTTCATAAGCACTTCAAGCGCATCACAACGATGAGCCCACTACAGTATCAGAAAACGATTCGACTCCAGGAAGCTCAGCGGCTGATGCTGACCGAAGCGATGTCTGCTGCGGATGCAGCTTTTGCGGTGGGTTATGAGAGTCCGTCACAATTTAGCCGTGAGTATGCGAGACTGTATGGTAAGCCGCCGATGCAAAATATTCAGGATATGCGAAGTATGCTGGAAGAGGCCAAGCTTATTGCAGAATAATAAGTTGATATAGTCATTTCTAAATTAGTACAGATTCATTAAAGGCTTTCCATCACATTTAATCTTTACCTGGCCCATGATTAAACTTAGTACCCTTTCCAATCGCATAGAATTGACCACCAGCTACATAGTGGATCGTACGTAATTCATCAGGAGCATCATCGAAGATCCAATGGCCGTTGTTGAATACTCGATCATCGCTCCAGGCTCCAACAATTTCACCCATGAACAGATCATGTTCTTGTTCATTTTGAGGATTTGGGATCACCTTGCACACGAGCCAACCAGCAGAACCTTCGACTAACGGTAAATCAAACTCGTCTTGGTAAAATATGGAGAGTTGATCAAGTTTGTTGTCTATTTCTTTTGAGCTGTGCTCACCCACATACAAGACTGTTTCCATTTGCTGAACCGTTGGAATATGGACAACATAATAACCACTCTTTTCAATGAGTTCGCGTGTGAAGGCTTGTTTGCCGATAAATGCCATCACTTTATTATTCCCTACCAGACCAACCCAGGCAGCTGCCATGACATTGGCTACTCCATCGTGTTTGGCAGAAATCATAGTTGTTGGACCTACTTGTAATAAACGGTATGCTTTTTTTAAATCAACAGACTGAATTGCCATTATTCTTTCTCCTTCTAATCGCTAGTTATTTATAGTTGCTTTTTAGAGAGGTAGCCACTTGCAAGGCATATGAACTAGAATCTCTCATATTCAAAAGTGGCTCCCTTTCGTTATAGTATGTAGTATAATAGAAGCCTCAAAAAAGACTAGTATGCACTTTTTGGTGAGATACTATCCAAAAGGAGAGTATTACGTGATTAACAATGAAACAAGAACCGAGAAAGAAAACAGTCATCAATCCTTTGTCTATACCCTGTCGCTCATTAGTGGGAAATGGAAATTGCATATCTTATTCTTGCTATTAAAAGAAGACATTATGCGTTATGGTGAGTTGAAAAGAGCGTTGGAAGGAATTACTCACAAAATGCTGAGCGCTCAATTAAAAGAACTAGAGGCTGATTCGCTCATCGTGCGCCATGAATACTCACAAGTTCCTCCTAAAGTGGAGTACTCCCTTTCAGAGCGTGGCAAATCTCTCATCCCTGCGCTACAAGAGCTTTGCAAATGGGGAGTCGATCATATGGACGACGAATACTAAGTCACAAGCCATTTATTTAAAATGCTTTAGTTGCTTTGAAGCAGACAAAAAGTACTCGCATAGATTCCCCACTAAAATAGACGTCTTAAGTATAGGTTCTTTTACATAGCAAAGCCCCTTATCAGATACATCATTTATCCTGATAGGGGCTTTTGTTATATGCCTGATATTTAGGTTATGATTGGCAGTCATTATACATAGTCTATTGATTCTAGCTACAATTGAACTGGTTATCTCGTAAGCATATCTATTCATCCAATTATTAGCTCAGATGTAAAATCTCAATTTCGCTCGGGTCATACGATTCCTCAGCATACGCAGCGCCCCAATTACAGAGCAGTTTGAAAATAGGTTCTAAGGATTGACCGCGTTCTGTGATGGAATATTCAACCTTGGGTGGCACCTGATTGTACATCTTCCGATGAATTAGTCCATCGTTCTCGAGTTCACGTAGTGTTTGTACTAGCATTTTCTGTGAGATATTATGAACCAGTCGCTTGAGCTCGCCAGTTCGTCTCGGCTTCTGAATGACATAGTACAAAATAAGCCCTTTCCACTTCCCACCAATCACATCCAGTGTAATTTCCATTTCACAGTGGAATGTTCTCATCTATAGTCAGCTCCTCATTTACCGGTATTCTCTACATGTGTAGCTTGATCTTCTTCTACTATCTATTATATTAAACACAGATTGTACATTACATGTAGAGAATCAGGCAAGTGCATCGTGTCTATTGAAGACTGCAAGCATAGGAGATTAAATCTGAGCCACTCCGCCATCTACAAACAGTTCAACACCATTTATATAGCTGCTTTTCTCAGAAGCAAGGAACAGAACGGCATTAGCGATTTCGTCCGTTTCACCTACTCTGCCTAGGGGAATATCCTGATTCGACTGCTCCAGAAATTGATCCAGTGCCTCGCCAAACAGCTTCGTATACGCCGGGGTCACCACCGAGCCTGGACTAATCACATTCATACGCAGCTCAGTTCCTTTCAACTCAAGAATCCAGGAGCGTACAAGCTGACGAATCGCAGCCTTGGAAGCACCATATACGCTAAATGCAGGGATGCCTGTTGATCCTGCTGTAGAACCGGTCAGAATAATAGAACCTTTTTGATCGGGGAATAGCGGTAATGCCTTCTGAACGGTAAAGATCGTTCCTTTTACATTCACATCAAAGGTTGTATCGAATTGTGCCTCGGTGATTTCGGATAATGGAAGAAATGATCCCAATCCCGCGTTCGCGAACAGCACGTCCAGATGTCCTTTCTCCTGCTTAACCGTCTTAAATAAGCGATCCAGATCTTCAAGCTTCGATATATCGCCCTGCACGCCAGTCACATTACTGCCGATGAGTTCAACTGCCTCGTCTAGCTCCCGTTGTCTGCGCCCGGTAATAAATACATAGGCGCCTTCCTTAACAAATTGCTGCGCCGAAGCGAGTCCAATCCCGCTTGTTCCGCCTGTAATCACAACTACTTTTCCATCAAATGTACCCATATCGTTTGACTCCTTTAGAATTAAAGTTAGGCGTGAGCCTAATGGTTGTAGTTGCTCCAATGAATATACAACAACTTCATCAGCTCATCTTGCTCCTATGAATCACAGTATGGTGTAAAAGTTTCAGGAAAAATAGTACCCACTTTTTGGTAATATAGTCACCTAAACGTAACAATTGTTATGGGATAAGGGGTGCTGGGTTTATCTTTTTTTACTAATACATTCAAAAACTACACTCGGCGAATATACGCATCCAGGTATGCATTACTAAACTTTCCATCCGGATCATACTTGTTCACGAGCTTCTGGAACTCGGGTAACTTTTCGAATTGCTGCTGTAGCTGTTCGGCTGGCACGGTAAACAGCTTGCCCCAGTGCGGACGTGCATGAAACGGTGCAAGTGCCTCTTCCAGTAACGGCAATACCTGCTCAACCGCTTGCCAGTCGTCTCTCCATGTGAAATGAAAGGCAACAGAATCCTGCTTATAAAAGGGACTAAGCCATAGATTATCCGCTGCAATGGTGCGCAGCTCACTCACGAACAGAATCGGTGCAAGCTTGTCCCGAAGCCCATGAACAGCGACACATGCAGCATAGATATGCTCACGTGCCATCAAGTACTCGCTCTGTAGCTCCTTGCCCGCACTAGGCGTAAATTCGATCTTAAAATGAGCTAAGCGCTCATGCCACATGCCTGGCTTGCCCAGCTGCTCCGTACAATTTTCGGCATGCATATCAGGTAATGGATGTAATGGAGTCGCCGCAGGTGTTGCACCGTACAAATCATCTCTTCCTGTATAGATCGCCCCATCCTCCACTCTGCTCTTCGTCCATACCTGATGAAAACGCGGCTCTTGCCAATCGGTAAACAGACTGACGCTATAGGCACTCGCAAAGATCTGCTCGGCATGATGCTCCAGCTCGGATAACGGTAGATTCTCATATACAAACTGTCTAACTTCATACGCAGGGACAACGTGGAGCGTTAGCTTGGTGATAATACCTAGCGCTCCGAGATGAATGACCGCACCGGCAAACTCATCGTCTCCCGAGCGGAAGGTATGCAGCTCCCCATGAGCGTCGATGAGTTCGATTGCTTGTACGGCGGATGCAAGACTTCCATTTTGATTGCCAGAGCCGTGAGTTGACGTAGCTACTGCACCAGCAACTGTAATATGTGGTAGAGAGGCGAGATTGTGAAGTGCGTAACCGCTTTCAGCAAGCTGTGTACAAAGATCACCATAGGTAGCACCGCCCTCTACCGTTATCGTATGTTGTTCTTCGTCTAGCTCCAGTAGACGATTCCAATGACGAAGTGAAATAAATACACCGTCTGTGTCCGTTACGGAGTTGAATGTATGACCACTACCTAGAACCTTGATTCGTTTATGCCTTTTCACCAGTTGTTGAAGATGCTCGATACTGTCTGGATAGATTAATTCAGCTGCACCATATGTATAATTGCCAGCCCAGTTTTGATAACTCACGTGAAATCCTCCCTTGATCCATATATAGAACAAAATTTCTTCGTTTCTATAATATAGCAAACCTTCGATCAAGAAATCCAGCAACGCATAGGAACGAATTACATGCGCTGTTGGTCGCGACCACGTTCCTATGAAATGATAACAGCAAAATGCCAATCACTAGAAAAATAAATAGAATTATTTTACAAATAAAGTATATAAATGAAATTAGAATCCGGTTATACTCTTGATGCACCACCGTTCACCAAGAGATACATAGGTAAGGGGGCGATGAGGTTCTCAGCTTAAGAACCGCTTTGGAAAAAGGATTACATTCTTCACACCATCACACACTGGAGGTTTTTAATGATGAAAAAATGGGCGATTCTTCTCTTCTCGGTTTCTTCACTGGTATGGATGTCTAATAATCATGTGGCTTCGGCTTCCGAGCAGTCAACGCCAGACAGCACTCCTCTAAGCGCCTTCTCTACTAATCTGACTTCACCGAAACTACTTAGCGCTGTCTATGGACAGGAAGAATATCATAGTGTGCGATTTTCGGTCGATTTTATGGAGACGATTATGGCGGGTGACAGTGAACCACGAGGTCGGTTTTATCAAGCATTACAAGAGGCGATTGGCGCTCCAGTGATCTATTATGACTTTTGGAATGATTATATCGTGCTGAAGGTGATCGACAAGAAGATCACGCCTGAAGAAGCTGAGGTCATCAAAGCTAAAATGAACAGTCTGGACTGGCTCTATGACACCTATAATGTGCCTAGAGATCAGGAGTTTATTACCGATATTTATTGGTTTGATCGTTGGTCGTAATGAGGTTGTTGCTTCTATCATTATTGGGATGAGGATGATGAACCTTCTTGGTGAAGGAGACAGATGAATATGTGGTAGCCAAAGCCAGCAACAGTAGACAGATTTAACTGCTATTGCTGGTTTTACTTTTTATAGAAACAGATGAGCCAGACTTTCACCCTCTTCGATATTTAGGTATACTATTTATATCAAGAGATACTTCTCTACATATTTCTTGGGCTAAAGGATAACCCATTATATATTGCACATTTGCATGATAGGAGCACATTATGGACAATGCGATTGAACAGCTTAAACATATTCGTCACAATGTAACTCGGTTTATGATGATGTATGAGTTTGCATTAAAGGAATTAGAGACGAAAATTGAAATTTTAAACGATGAATTTCTAGCACTACATGAATATAATCCGATCGAGCATACCAAGTCGCGTGTGAAGTCACCGGAAAGTCTGATGAAGAAGCTACAGCGTAAAGGCGGAGCCGAAAGTCTGGATGAGATTCGCGAGACGGTACGAGATATTGCGGGCTTACGTATCACCTGTTCGTTTACCGAGGATATCTACTGGGTTAGCAATATGTTGAAAAACCAGACCGATATCCAAGTGATCGAGATCAAGGATTATATCCAAAATCCGAAGCCCAATGGTTACCGGAGTCTGCATATGATTATTCAAGTACCTGTGTTCATGTCAGATCGTCAGGAATCTGTCTATGTTGAAGTACAGATTCGCACGATTGCAATGGACTTCTGGGCGAGTTTGGAACACAAAATCTTCTATAAATACGAAGGTGCTGTACCCGCTCAGCTCACCAATGAATTGAAGGATGCGGCGGAATCGGCCACAGCGCTTGATCATAAAATGGAAAAGCTTCGCCATGAGATTGAATCAATCAAGCTCGCGGATCATACCGACAAAGAATATGAATTGATCGAAAGTCTGACCGGAGAAGGTCAGTTCATATTGCCGGATGCGTTACTACGATTAGCTGGCGGGGAATCGAAGCCGAGTAATAGTTAAGTGCGGGACAGTATATCGGGTAGATAGTGGGAATACGACGTGTTGTTGACACGACGATTCTGCTCAGTAATCTTCTTATGTATACTACGTGAAAAGCGTACTACCACTCGATCTATAGGATACAAAAAGCAACAGCGCCGTATAAGGCACGCTGTTGCTTTTTACTTGGTTATTGTTCTTGGCATGATTGATTGAGATGCTTCACTTACTCATGGTCAGCTGATTTTATGCTTTATACCGTATCGGATACACAGTAAGCTATACATCGTAAATCTTAGTTAATACCGATTTTGCTAGGCCAGTTGCCATACCATGCATAGCCGGCTCTTCTTTCCTTTTCAATATCTTGCAGATTGTATTTCACAACGCCATCACGTCCAACAAAGATCGGCTTGTTCGTGTTTAGCTCATAAAAGCGAGCCCAGATCGGACTTGCGCTGCTATCTGCAACAAGGTAGCTATCCGAGCTATTACGCTCATAGCGATATCCTTTGATTTTCACAGCTTTCATCCAGTCTTCAGCTGCTTTGATCGAAGCATTGATCTGAGAGTTGGAGGATCTGGTTTTGAGGAATTTGACGATACCAACACTTTCCCCTGAACTTAGCGAAGGCACTTCATAGGCACGAGCACTCGCTGGCTTGAGTGAACTCGCATCATGCTGTTGTCCCCAGGCAGTTAACTTCCCACCGGATACAACCTGTGTTTTGAGGATGCAATCGACGCCCTTGTCTACAGCTTGCTTCGCTTTACTAGCCAGTCCGCTATCAATGAAAGAGAAATCCCCTTTTTTATTCGCTATTTCGTCCAGCACAATAAGAACATTGATCATCGCATCATCATTATAGGTGATGTGGGAATGGTAGCCAGAACTTTTATAAACCTGTGGAAATCCGCCGTTAGCATATTGCATATTCAGCAGGAAGTTAATTCCTTTCACTGTAGCGGCAGAGTATTTGCTGTCCTTTGTTTTTATGTATTCGGCTGCAAGTCGACGAATCTCGGAGTACGTTGCTTTATTGTCGATTGTCGACTTCGCCCATTCTCCACTCGTTTCAGAATAGTCCTTTCTCCAACCGCCATCTGCTTGCTGATTTTTCAAAATATCGGACAGACTTGCCGTTGTACCCGAAGCATCTGCTGCCATGACCACACTAGTCGGTGTCAACACAGCTGCACCTACAGAACCAAGCAAAGCGATAGATAGAGCGCAAGCAATCGTACGATTTTTCATGAGAACGTCTCCTTTAAAATTCGTTTTTTTTGGCATTGTATTCCTATCAGATGAATCATTTGTATGGATATGGAACACGTTGCGTTGGATACGAGACTCATTCTAGCGAAATGTTTTATATTATGTCAATTATTTACTTTCAGTATCAGTTAAGAGATTTAATTAATACAGCGTTATTTTCTTCTTTATTTTTATGTTGATTTGGCACGTTTCAAAAGTTCGTTTTTCCCTTTTTAAAGGAATGACCACGTGAACATTTTGAACTGTAATGGGTAACTAAAATTGCACACTCATTTTGCATCTATCCGTCTAGCCTGGCGTGGCTATTCCTTTTCCACCTTTCCACAAAAAAAAAGGACTGCCTAGTATAGAAGGCAATCCTGAAAATGATAGGTGATTTTGCAATTAGACGAAAATCACTTGGTATGACCGTATTCATATATGACTTTTGATGCTTCATATTTATGAAAGCGTTCTCTCCACAATATTATGTGCCCTTTATCCCGCTTTTGGTTGATTGATTGCATAAATAACACGCTCTGAACAGAATAACATCAGCAAAATAAATGCCAAAATGACGAATGGGAACAAGCCGATATGCACATAAGCTGCGATCAAACCGAATAATGGCGGCAATAATGTAATACCTGTATACGCGGTTGCCATCTGATAACCCATCAGACGTGCAGACTCTTCGGTTCCAAAGCGTGCTGGTGTCTCATGTAATAAGCCAGGAAAGATCGGCGCCAGTCCAATCCCGATCAAAATAAGTCCAATCATAAGCAGTACATCCGGCACCGGCAAGATAAGCAAGACTGCTCCAAGCGCGGAACAAAGTTGACCAAGTAAGATCAACACGCGGTTCGTCACTCGCAACGTTAAAAATCCAGTAATCAATCTACCGATCGTAATCCCGGCAAAATAAAGCGATATCCATCCTGCCGCCATGCCTGGGTCAACTTGTCGTGAACCAACGAGAAAGCTTGCCCCCCATAGACCGACTGTCGTCTCAACACCACAATAGAAAAAGAATGTCAGCAGTGTAAAACGAACACCTGGTAAGCGAAACAAGCCAGCACGTGTAGTCTTTGCTTTACCTGGTGAGGAGCTGGAAGGATGATCTGAATTGACCGTCGTTTCCAGATGATCCGCGCTTGCGAGATCACCCTGATGAGATAATGATCCAGCTTCCGATTGCACTGCCGATGTGTCGCTAACAAGTGGAGCATCTGATTTGGAATGTGCTTCATTCTTCTGTTGCGCATGTTCAGTTAAACGTTCGGCTTGTCGTAGCTGTACAACCTTCTTCCATAAAGGCAGCGTCAGTAGTAAGATCAGGACGAGAATGAACTGCACAACCGCAACCGCGGTATATCCGCTACGCCAGGAGCCTTCTGTGCCGATATAGTACGACATAATGATCGGACCAGCCGTTGCGCCCACACCCCAGAAGCAGTGCAGCCAGCTCATATGATGCGCCTTGTAGTTCGCCGCAACAAAATGATTCAGACCCGAATCAACGGCACCTGCACCTAGACCGAGCGGAATACAAAGCACAATCATCCAGGCAAATGTCGGCACAAAGGCAAAGCCAAGCAGCGCGCCAGCGGTCAGACAACAACTAATAAGTGTGACCCTACCTGTACCGAGTCGCTGGATTAAAGGACCACTTGCTAAGCTGGACACAATCGTCCCGGCAGAAGCAACAATCGACAGAACACCTGCCGAGCCAAATGGAGCGCCAATATCGCTATGCAGCACTGGCCATGCAGCTCCAAGCATCGAATCTGGAATGCCGAGACTGATAAATGCCAGATAGATGACAATGAGAAATAGTGTAGCCATGAGAATAACCTCCAAATATGTAATTCACCCATCTGCATACAGGTTATGAAAAATCACGACTATCATATCACCATTCTCCAATTTTGCAAGCGTAATCAAACATAGCGCGTTAGGAATTAAACCTTATGATTGTACGTATTCACTAGAATTCCTATGTTAGCAGAAACGAGATCTGTTCTACTTTTGTAGCTAATTAAGTGTACGATTCAGCTGTACAGGAATCAGGAGTTACGCATAATCCATCATTACTGTATGCCGCTGACCCTGCGATACTTTTACATAGCTTTTTCAGTCTGGCGGCTTCGCCAGCAATTTCTTCTATTGATCTATACGTATGCTGCTTATTGTTTACGATCGCAATAGATAAGGAGACTAATAGAATTGGTCCATACTGACCACGACGATCCTCAGCCATTACGTAACCGAGCTGAATATCCTCTGCCCGGTACAATTCCTGTTTAATTTGCTCAAACTGAATGAGTATCGTACGACATAGCAGCTCCACATCATAGCCATGGATAACCGCAATAAAATCATCTCCGCCAATATGACCCAAAAACTGATCGGGTTGGACAAACATCCGGCTCAGCAGATTCGCTGTCTCCTGAATCATCCGATCCCCCATTTTGAAGCCATAAATATCATTGTATGTCTTAAAATAATCCAGATCGAGATATAACACACTGTATTGTTCCTGCTCCAAGGCAAGTTGCAGTTGCTCATCAATCATCCGATTGCCAGGTAATCCGGTTAATGCATTCATAAAGGTAGCTGACTCGGTACGAATCTCAGCCACAGCAAGTAAAAGCTGTCGGATGGTCACCGCCCCGCAAAGCTCTCCATTCTTGCTAACGAGCAGCAGATCATAGAGCTCCTCATCGCCCCGCTGCATCGCCTTCACACTCACATCAATAATAGATTCATGATAATCCACGACAAGCGGTTGAGCCTTGGCAAGTAGCCGAATCGGTCGTCCCATATATAGATTATAGCCATAATGAGTAGCTAGATGCTGATAGAATCCGACTCGCATCATAAGCGCTGGCTCCATATCCGTTCTACGCACAGCTAACCCTTCACATTGACGATGGAGCTTGAACAATGCGTCGACTTCGCTACAGCATGTATCCGGCTCCACAATAGGAACCGGTTCTGCAATCTCGCCGATTTTGGTAAACACGGTAACCCACTCCTTATTCTTTACGCTTATCCTCTTGCCTATCTGCTCTACTGTATATATGAAAGGATGATGATATCGTAGCAAAAAGCCAGCCGTTTTGCGTCAACGTGATGTAAAATGCGTATAATCTACCGCTTTTATTATGTGTTCAGTAGCCTCTTTTATACATATATTTTTAACTTCTCCAATTAATCTATGATTCCATTCTATATTTCCATGTGCCACTCCTTTTCCGACGATCAGACGTAGCGGACTGCCGATCAGATCTGCATCTTTAAATTTCACACCTGGACGTTCGTCGCGATCATCTAATAGAACGTCGATCTTATGTGCCTTTAATTGATCGTATAGTGCTAGCGCAGCTTCACGTTGCTGCGTATCTTTTATAGAAATAACGATGATGTGAACAGCATATGGGGCAATCGAAATTGGCCATAGTATTGCTTCATCGCGATGATGTTGCTCAACAATGGCTGCCATCAAGCGCGAGATACCAATCCCATAACAGCCCATGATAAGTGATTGTCGTCCTCCATCTGCCATTTGTACATCAGCGTGTAAAGCTTCGCTGTACTTGGTTCCTAGCTTGAATACATGCCCTAATTCCAAGCCGCGAGCCATGTGCAATTCACCGTTCTGACAGCGTGGGCATGGCTCCCCATGTACAGCATTACGAAAAGTTCCTTTTTCATGTTGATCTAGATCGCGAGTTGGAATGATAGACGTATAGTGATAATGCTCCTGATTAGCCCCCATAATAAGTATCGGCATTTCGTATAAGGCATGATCCACTAGAATGCGTAAAGAAGTCCGATCTTGAAGTCGGTAGGCACCGAGGAATCCGGTCGGCGTGTGCGTTAAGCGAAGGACAGTTTCGGCATCTGCTAGTTCAAGCTTGGTCACTCCTAAATGATTTTGAACTTTTACTTCATTTACTTCATGGTCGCCTCGAACAACGACAATGACAGGCTGCTTATCTGCCAAAAACAATATACTTTTGGCAATATGATTGGCATCTACATTTAAATACTTGGTTAGTTGTGTGATCGTTCGAATATCTGGGGTATGGATCAGCTGTGGTTCAGGAGCTTCGATAAATGAATTGGTATACGAACTATGAGTTATCCGATACTCCGCCTTTTCCAAATTAGCTGCATAGTCGCAATGTGTACAATACGCAATGGTATCTTCGCCTGCATCGGTTAATGCCATAAACTCATGGGTATCTCCACCGCTACTGATCGTTCCACCATCTGCTTCAACCGCGCGAAACTGTAAATCACATTGCTGAAATAACGTGTGATACGCCTTATACATCGCTTGATATGATTGATCTAATTCTTCCTGAGTCGTGGCAAAGGAGTAGGCATCCTTCATCAAAAATTCTCTTCCACGCAATAACCCTGAACGTGGACGATGTTCATCGCGAAATTTGGTTTGAATTTGATATAACGTGACAGGCAGCTGTCGATATGAATCCAATTCATTCCGTAACAAGTCGGTAATCAGTTCTTCATGTGTAGGACCGAGCACGAATTGCCGTTCGTGGCGATCTTGGAGTTGAAGTAGATGCTTACCATAGCTTTGATGACGACCAGACTGTTGCCATAGCTCGACTGGCTGCATCGCTGGCATGAATAGCTCCTGTGCTCCCGCATCCTCCATCACCTGCCGAATCAATTGTTCTAAACGCTGGAGAACGCGGCGACCAAGTGGCAAATACGTATAAATACCTGCTGCGGTCTGCCGAATGTAGCTTCCTCTTACAAGGAGACGATGACTTGCTGCCTCTGCTTCGGTAGGTGCTGATCGTAAAGTATGAATAAAAGCCTGACTCTGTTTCAATAGCTTCCCCTCCCATTCAATCTACCATCTATAATTTTCTTTAGAAAACAAAAAGACACACTCGTCAGGGACGAATGTGTCGTGGTACCACCCTAGATTTGTTTACTTCCGCTTGAGATCATTCCAAACAAGCTTCTTGTAAACCTTCAAGCGGATAACGGGGCAAACCGGCATTCAGAGTGATGACTCATCGACTTGTTGTATAACAAGTGCAATGGCGTATGTATAGCTTAGGCTTCCTAAGCCACCTCTGATCTGCAACTCGCAGGATAGGGCTTGATCTGATCGCATATGGGGAAATCTTGCAGCCGGTGAATTTCCCTCTCTGTACAGCAATCTTGTTGAGCAAGAGTCCTGTTCATCGTAGTTGAAGCGTATATACTCTCATAATATGTAAAATCAAGATTAAGGTATACTGTACTATACGTCAACTCATTTTTCGCAAACACCCTTCATTTTAGAGATAACTACAGATGGGTCGTCCGTAACTTAACCAACTCCGCACGATCGGCAGGAAGTTCTAATTCTAAGTACTCTAGCTTTTCCGATGGTCGTCCTAGTGCATAGCCTTGTCCATAGCTAATGCCTTGTTGCTGAAGAAAGGCTAGTTCCTCTGGATACTCAATGCCTTCAGCAATAATATGCGTGCCTGAGCTTTTCGCAAAATCCTGAAGCATATGCACGATATGTTGCTGATCAGGCCGGGAATCAATGTGCTGTACGATCGAACGATCCAGCTTAATGAATTCGGGCTTTAAGCTCACGATCGCCTTAAGACTACTATAGCCGGTGCCCACATCATCAATCGCGATGCGGAATCCCTGATCCCGATAATTAGATAACACGCGTTCAAATGCTTCAAAGTCCTCCACGGCCTGCTTCTCTGTCAATTCAAACACGATTTGTTCCGGCTTCAATCCATGACGCTTGAGCTGCCGGATGGTCTCGCCACTGCGATAATTCGTATCACCGAGTACTTCTGGATGTACATTTATAAATACATTACAGCTTGAACCGACAGCAGATTGCTCATATGCTTCACAATACCGCTTGAACGAAAGCTCCCGGCAAAATAGCTCGACCGCAAATACCTGATTCGTCGTACCGATATATTGATAAAAAGCATCCGTATGCGGGAACCACTCTGAAAATGGTGGACGGTTCAGTATCTCATACCCAAGGCAACATCCATTTTGAATGTCCATGATCGGTTGAAAATACGTTGTTAGCTGTTCTTTTTTGATGATTTTACGCAGTTCAGTGAATTGACGATGCGAGCGAACGAACTGTTTGGTCAAATAAGAGAGATACTCGATGTAGCTATACGTTTCATATTCAGTCCGCGCATGGCGAGACGGGATTCTTATCATTCTCTTCATCCTTTAAGTCGAAAAACAGGATACACTTCCCGCTTCAAACATTTGATGGGTCTATAGTAACATTTTTTTATACAAAAATCGTTAATTTAACATTAAAAATAAAAAGAATGGATCTCCGTCAATTGACAGACATCCATTCGCTACTAAAAGCTCAATATGAGCTACTATTCAATTCAGCGTAACTGCTGGCTTAGAGTACATGCCAGGTTTTTCCACCATCGGTGGTTTGCATCAACAAAGAGCGTCGTTCTTCATTTTTGGATACGAGTAGCCAGCCCACTTCACGAGAGAAGAACTGAAGCTTTACCAGTTCCGGATAGTTCACGAGCGTCTTTTGCAAGGTGTCATTCTTCGGTAATGCTTTCCAATTCTTGCCTTGATTCTCAGTGAAGTACATATTGCCGTTAATCATCGACCAGCCTGTTTTCTCATTCAAGAAGGTCGGCCCGAATGATTGGTTAATTCCGCTTTGCGGCTGTAGCGCAAATGGAGCGAGCGACCAGTTTTTACCACCGTCGACTGTGAAGTAACCAAAGTAATGCGTCTGTGTTCCATTCACACAGCCGATATTCATCCAGCCCTTGGTCTTACTTGAACCGAAAAATTGAGGTTTACTCGTCGTCAAGCGATCACAGGTATCTACATCTTTTGGAACAAGCTCCTTGCCTTCTGACCAGCTTTTACCACCATCTGCTGTCGTGTATAATCTTGGCATTCCGTTATCTTCCAAGGTCACAAAACCATTTTGTGCACTACGGAAGGACATACCAACCAGATTACCTTCTTGAGGAATCGCATGAGGTGTCGCATTATTGGCCCGGAAATCACCGGTATTTTGCATGAGCTTGGTCCAGTTTTGGCCGCCATCTTGTGTACGGTAGAGCGCCTTCTCCTGCTTATTATCAGCGCTATCTGTTGAAGTCATCACCCAGCCTGTATTTTCATCCACAAAATACATGCCAAGCACGGTCGCATCATTATTGAACGTCTTCACGTTCCAATTTTGCCCACCGTCCATTGTATGCAAAATCAGCGTTTGTCCGACTCCGTTTGCGTTACGTGCAACCCAGCCATTTTTTTGATTCAAAAAGAATATGCTGTTGCCGTACACCGGTGATTCGGAAAAGGTGACCGTTTTCGCAGGTGAGACATTATCCCAGGTTTTGCCGTTATCCTGCGTCACATAAATACGCAGCTCATTACGCGTAATCCCCCACGCAAGACCTGCATTCGCACTGAGTAGCTGAAAATCGGTTAATCTTGTTTGGATGCGGTAGCCGGTCTCTGCTTCTTGTCCGCCGCCACCTCTATTTATATTAGCATCTGTTGTCTTCTTGAGTGTTATCGTTTGTCCTTGATCTTCTTTGGATTGCTGGAGCTGCTCACGTACTGACTCACTGACGGGAGCCATATCCCCGCCTGTTGACGTACAAGCTGAAAGAAGAAGGATGATTGATATGCCGGTAAGAAGCGATTTGGCGATATTCCACTTCATAGGTAATTCTCCTTCCACACACTTGCCCTAAGCTAAAGCGTTTCATTATCACAACTTATACTAGAGTAAACTATATTTTTGATAGGTGGTTTACAGAAAAGTTACAAGCGATTACAGATGCACCGATTTTCGAAAGGAAATGGCTCGTTTTTCGATTGGTTTTCCACAACGTTGTTTTTACATTGCCCCATTGATCGGCTACAATAGTAGCGAATCTGTAACACAAAATGAGAAGGAGATGATAATGTAATGTCCACATCTGTATCCAAACCTCACCGTGTCGTCGTCATTGGTACTGGTGCCGTAGGTGCCACGACCGCGTACACCCTGTTACTGCGCAACCGAATGTCTGAACTTGTGTTTATTGATGCTAACAAAGACCTCGCACTAGGTGAAGCGCTTGACATGAACCATGGACTACCTTTTGTAGGTGGAGTCAAACTCTGGGCTGGCGACTATTCCGATTGTAAGGACGCCGATATTATCATCATTGCCGCAGGCTCGAACCAACGTCCCGGCGAAACTCGTATTGACCTACTGAATCGCAATGCAGCCATTTTCGATGATATTATTAAAAGCATTACTAAGTATAACAATGATGGCATTTTGCTGATCGCTACCAATCCGGTAGACATTCTCAGCTATGTATCCTGGAAAAAGAGCGGCTGGCCAGCGAATCGTGTTATCGGTTCTGGTACATTGCTCGATAGCGCACGCTTCCGTTATTTGATCGGTAAGCATAAAGAGATCGACCCACGTAGTATTCACGCTCATATCATCGGTGAACACGGCGATTCCGAGCTTCCGGTATGGAGTCTTGCAAACGTTGCTGGAGCTGAGATCGAATTCGATCAAGCAGAACGTGATGATATTTTCCACAGCACGAAAAATGCCGCTTATGAGATCATTAATGCCAAGGGTTCGACTTCATATGCGATTGCCCTGGCACTGGATCGGATCGTAGCAGCCATTTTACAAAATGAACATGCGGTACTGAATGTGTCCTCCCTGCTGGATGAGTATCACGGCATCTCTGACGTGTATCTCGGTGTCCCTTCGATTGTAGGGCGCGAGGGCATTCGAGAAAAGCTACAGATTCCGCTCAATCCGCAAGAGGAAGAACTGTTACGTGCATCAGCACAGAAACTCAAGGATCAGATTGCACAATTGGATATTTAAACCCATAGTATGAACAAAAGTTCATACCAAGTTAGCATAATGTGCGTAAGACGTACTGACTTATTGTAAACGTTATTCTGATTAGTTTCAATCAATAGGGAAAAATCCCTGATCAAAATAGCGTATAAACGATATAAAAAAGATCGAGAGCGTGAATAAACTGTACCCTTTGTAAAGGACATTTAAAAAAAGTCAGGATACGTGAAGAAGCTGTTGCCTGTATCGTTCAGGCGGCAGCTTTTTTAGGTTCCATTGCCCACGCTCCCGATTGTAATACGTCATGTAACGCTTGATCTCTTGCTTCACGTGTTGGAGCGTTTGGCAAGCTTGGAGATCCGTCTCGTCTTTGAAATGGCCAAAGAAGGATTCCTGCGGGGCATGGTCCCAGCAGTTTCCTCTTCGCGACATGGATTGTCCCAGCTTCATTTGTCAGATGGCGGTGCTTTTTCAGTTGTTTCAGCGTATCTAGGGCCAAAGCAAGACCTAGCGAATCGGAGACCTGGTAATCCAGAATTTCGTTCGTTTGCGCATCTTTAATGGTGGACAAATACGCCCGGCGACTCGCTCCATAACGCAAATAGGTAATGTCGGTTAACAAGACTTGGCCTGCGACTCCAGGCTTGAATTTTCGCTCTAAGGTGTTGGGACATGTGCGATGTTCTTGCGTTGCTTTGGCCATCCGGCGCAGAGGATTCGCCCGTCTTACGGGGCAGACAAGGCCAAATTTGTTCATGAGTCGACGAATCCGTTTGAGGTTGTAGGTAAGGCCGAAATGAAGCTGTAGCGTCATTTGAATCTGGCGAGCACCTTTCGTTCTCCGCTTGTACCGATACGCCTTGAGCAGAATCTGGTAGACCTGTTCGTCTTGCTGTTGCTGATTCTGCCGATTGCAGATGGCACTCTCGCTAAGGTGCGTGTAATACCCGGAACGAGAGACCTCGGCAAGATGGCAGAGCCACCGGACTTTACGTTGGAATCTTGGCTGATTCGTGATCTGCTGAATCCATTCGAATTTTTGGCCCGTACTCACTTGGATTTCGGTTTCTTCGCCTGCCTTTCGAGCCATTCCAGTTTGGCTTCCAGCCTGGCAATCTTCTCTTCGGGGCTGAGTTCGCGTGCACGTGGACGCCCGGAACCTTGCTTTCTTCCGTCTGCAAGACCAAGGATCCCCTTCTTCTCGTAAGCTTCGCGCCACCGTTTGGAAGCCGTCCGAATCCGCTGGGTGCCTAGCGTGTCCACGTCAAAGCCAGCCTCTTGAAAAATCTCGCGTGGCAGCTTGCCTTGCCCATAAGCTTGGATGAAGTGTTCTTTAAACGCATCCGTGTAGGTGATGGCTTTGTCACTGACCTGTTGGACATGAGGATTCTTTTGAAGCTGTTTTTGTTGCTGGGTTGTGAATAATTTTTTGGACATTCGTTTCGACCACCGCTCATTTTTTTCTTTATTGTACACAAAAAAAACCTACAAGATGACTTTTTTCAAAGTGTCCATCTTGTAGGGTACAGTTTAGAATGCTCCCGATCTTTTTTATATCCTTATGATTCGTCATTAGTCGTTCCAGAAAAGCTTCATCCCATCGTGACTTGCTACAAATCCCAGTCGTTCATAAAAGCGATGCGCATCCTCGCGCTGTTTATCTGTTGTTAACTGCATCATTGTACAACCAGCCTGCTTCGCTTCCTCTATCGCATACCGAATTAAGGCTTCACCTATACGCTGACCACGATAATTACGATCCACGCGAACACCTTCAATTTGGGCGCGAGAGGTGCCGAATCGAGAGATGCCATGAATAATAGTCAGCTGTAGACAAGCAATCACCTGTTCCTGATCGAGAGCCACGATGATAGAATTACCTACTTGCTGCTTCATCCGGTTAAAAGCATCTATATATGCCTGTGGTAATGGATGAATATCTTTCTCTCTGCTTGTACCGAGTGCATCCTGTGCTAGTAAATGAACAATCACAGGCAGATGATCCTGAGTTGCTGTTCGGAACTGTATCATGATTCCACACACCTCCATTCGATAATAGTGCCTATATTGCAGCAGTTCATTGCTCTACTGTACGAAGTTAGCGTTTTACATACCATGCTAATGCATTTTGATAAAGAACTTTGTCTGCTTGTTCCTCGTCCAGAATCTCGTAAATCAGTTCCAGATCTGAAGGCTGGTACGGACGCTTCGCCCTTGTGGACGGTAAGTCCGTACCAAACATCAATGCATCTGGATTGACCGAATAGATGGATCGAATCGCATGAACCACATCTAGCTCTACGCGTCCAAAGCCAGTTGCCTTGACATGAACCCCTTGATCTACTAAATCAAGTAAGCTCTTAAACCCATCTGAAGATAGCCCTAGATGATCAATCGAGACAGCTGGCAATTGCGCTAGAATAGGCGCAAGCTCCGGTAGCGCACTAGAGTCAATATACAATTCCGAATGCCAGCCGACTACTTCATATACGCGCTTGGCAAAATACTCAAGATGAGCCACATCCTCCGAACCTCCGCGCTTCACATTAAAGCGAATCGCTCTCACGCCATACCCATGTAGTCTAATCAGTTCTTCATCTGAAGTGTTATAAGGGAGTTGAGTCACCCCTACAAAGCTGGAACCGAGTTTTTGCAGGGAGTCTATTAGATAGGACTGATCGAATGCCTGAAAGGAGCCAGATACGACTGCACCTCCTACCAGCTGTACATTCTTCATTTGATCCAGATAGTCTGTACAGGTAAAAGGCTCTGGCAAGAATCCTTGATTTTCGATCAGAGGAAAATGAGGATCAATAATATGTAAATGTGAATCAAATAGTGTGCGCATGGTTTCTCCTTTCGCAAAGCTTATTTTCATTTATCATTCATTTACGTTTCAATAGATGAAACTAAGTTTCGTTATTTTGTTATATTAATCATTTTAGCGTATTTTCTAACCAAAGAAAAGTTCAGCACTTCCTCGTAGTTGATGCTAGGAGAGTGATCACTTCATTACATATAAAAAAGGCTTACCTGCACTCCTAGTCAGGTAAGCCATCTGAATATCGTTATAGATCAATAAGGCATATCATCATCTGGTTCTGGTGGGCGGTTCGCGCGTTCAATCAACTGCTGAGCAAGATTCTCGAAGCTGTCCGGCTGGAGTAGCTCGACTGGTGAGAAGCCCTTTTCAAACGTAAACGACTCTCCCTCCACGACCATCGCATAATGATCACCTAGCTTGGCTATATGCAAACGGAAGCCAAAGTCAGCGAGTAAGCCGCGTACACTCGTATCGCCTAGCTTGACTCGAATCTCGATCTCTGGCTTAATCTCGACAATTCGCTCTGCGGCTTCGATGACTTGCTGCGGCTCCCACTTCTCTTGTAGATCACGCTTGTCGCTAGCTGCCCACAGCTCCAGATCCTGCTCCTCACGCTGACGCTCTTCGTTGCTTGCATCAGGCCACTTTTCCTCTACATACGTCTGCACATAGTCCATTACCCGCTCATTCACGATCTCGGGAATAGATTGCTCATACGTGACGAACTTCAAAAAGTCTTCAAAATAACGCGCATGAGACGACTGGTGCACCTTGAGCTCCCACTCCTCGATCATGCCTTCTTCGGGCATATGTGGGTATTGAATCGACTTCATATTACGAGCACTGATCGCCATTTCCACTTCGCTAATCAGGCTACGTTCATCGGCAATACGAGCAATCTGCTTTTCAAAATCACATTTCATAACAAAGACAAATGGATCATCCAGATGCGTATCCAGCTTCACCTGAGAGACGATCAGTGCACCACCGCGAACGGAGCTGGTGTCCAGGTAGCTACGAACCAGATCGTCACCCGCATTTTTAAAATCATCCTTGTTATCGACCGTACGTAGACGTGCGAATAGATTAAAATTTGGATTGCTGGTCAGTTCGTGTCCCGGCTCTACCAAAAAAGTCCCAACCTTAGTGGGCGGCTGCTCACTGGAAGGGTTCTTTTCAACTTTGCGCTTGGCAGTACGTGAGAATTCGCCGTGCAAAAATTGCTTGAGCTCACTGAGTTCATATTCGTCTTCATCCAGCGTCTGATAATGCTTATAGTTTTTGGAGGTCTGGCCTTCTTTACCTTCGACCTGTAATACGAAAAATGATAAAAATTGAACGCTAAATCGCATAGTGTACTCCTTTATATCGCTTCGTTGTAAGTTTTCATCGTTCGATGCTCATTTTATGGATACTCTGTTCCGCTTGAGATGAACTGGATCAATAGATATATTCTCCACTATACTTGAAATAACAGTGAAACGTAAGTTATCCATAACAAATCGCATCACTTTGCTATTCTTGCTGTATAACTCTTGTATTCAAAAGTATAGAATGAAAAGGAAAAGAGAGCTACATACTTTAACGCATGCTCCACAATACATATGATTTGGAGGCTATTCATGTCAACAATCACGATCCAGCGAATTGACGAATCTAATCAAATCGCACTTCGCTTGCCCAATGAGCCGTTTGAGATGCCCGGTAGACTCATCGTGACGCGTACAGAAACGAGCTGGCAGTATGAGGAGCAGTTATTCTCGTCCGCATCACAAGACGTATTTCCTGATGAAAATTACAAGCTCGATGCAATTGACCAAGCGGGCTTTGCCGTGGGTGCTTTTGATGGAGAGACTTGTGTTGGTCTAGCGATATTCGAAAAGCAGTGGAATCATTACCTATATTTGAGCGACTTGAAGGTTGCTGGCACGCACAAGCGACTAGGCATTGCCTCCAAGCTGTTAGGCGCTGCGATCTCTATAGCGAAGCAACAACAGCTCAAAGGCTTATCGACAGTTGCTCAAGATAATAATCTGAACGCGAATCGCTTTTACCTCAAATACGGGTTTGAGATTGGTGGACTGAATACGAAGGATTATCATTTCACGAATCAACATGGGAAGTATGATGTTTATTATTATTTGGATTTTTGAGAAAAGAAACGGAGGAACTCACAATGAAGCTGGATTTGGCACATCAACAACTTACTAGCCTCCCGCAAGTTGATCTTGCACTGGATGAAATAACAGATCTGAACTTATTTGATAACGAGCTGACAGAGATTCCAGCCGATACCTTTGCCATGACGAATCTTCGCATCTTAAATGTCTCGGTTAATCAATTGACGCATATTGCACCTGAGATTCAGAATTTGCAGCAGTTAACGATGATTGATCTCGGACATAATCGACTGAAAGCTCTGCCCTCTTCAATCGGCGAATGTCATTCCTTACTTGAGATGGATCTGCGTAGTAATGAGCTTGAACAATTGCCTGCTTCGCTCCGTCAACTTACCCAGCTTGAACGACTGGATCTACGCTGGAATCATCATTTGCAGATGCCAGATTGGTTGGAAGAGCTGGAAGCAAACGGTTGTATCATTTACTGCTAATCGGTTATTTTATATTCGCAGCAGATTAATGACGAGAACGATCCTATTTGAGAAAACGACTATAATACCATCTCTGCTGTAGCTATTTTAGGAGAGTCGAATACTACCAGCTCTACTATATCTATTAGGTGTGATGGAGCTGAACATGATTGCCCAATTTACCCGCTATACATTATAAATTGTTTATGATGAAGTCGTGTTCGCTTGCTTGCGATCACGGCTTCTTTCACTTGAGTTAGGAGTCACTCCCGGCTGACGCATGGATAGCCAGGCATTTACGACCACACCACTAACAACCAGTACCATCCCTGCCCACATACCGACTGAGGTAAGCATGATACCGAGTAAGATCCACTCACCTAGCAGTGTGAATACGACTTCAAGCGCTTGGGTCGCTTCTACAGCGGCAAGTTGTGCAGGATGACTCCGTGCCTGATCGGTCGCACCGAAGAATAGAACGGTCGCGACTACACCAGAAAATAATGCCACGAGAAAAGACTGTCCGATCTGTCCACCGGAAGGAGCACCATTTTGTACCCAGCCAAATAATGATAATACGAACCAAAAAGGTAAGCTGGCGATGCTCATCCCGAGTGTACGTTGAAAGGCATTCAGTCTGCCATCACATACCTCCATCATTTTACGATTACCGAGCGGATACGCGACAGCAGCTAAGATAATCAACGCGATACCTTGCCAGCTACCTCCACCATCTTGCGCTTGTTCGATCTGCATAAGTCCAATACCGATGAGCATAATAAGCGCAATAATCAGAGCGCTACGCGGGATGCGTCCACGCTGTCGAATCGGTCCCTTTGCACTCGGATACGTAAAGAAAAAAAGTGGTGATAGTAGCATGCCTGCTACAATCGTAAACTGAAAACCTGCTGCGGTTAACCATGCTGGTGCGAAGATCGCTGATGCACAGAGCGGAGCATAGAACAGTCCAAATCCCACAGTACTCCATAATAGCCATTTTAAAGGCTGGCGGCGTAACTCCCGCCATACTGGAGCCCATTCCTTGCGAAACAGCACGAGGATTCCAAGTAACGGCACCATAAACAAATAACGAAGTGATCCGCTCCATACCCAGTATCCTCCGCCAACCTCCATTAACCGATTGAGAACAAAGCTAGAGGCGAAAAAAAATGATGCAGCGACTCCAATCCATACCGCCTTCATAACGAATCCTTTGAATCCAGCCAATGAGCAAGACTAAGCCAGTTCTGTTCCATATGCAATGCCGCTTGAGCTGCATCCTGTTCAATACAAGCCTGTATGATCTGCTTATGATCCTCAGGCGAATGTGTATGATTGATCGTGCTGAACTTGGCGAGCTCCAATCGTCTTATTTTAGACATGACCGATTGCAGTGCATGGTTCAGCTCTGGATTAGCACATACTCGTAAAAACACACCATGAAAGCGATCATCCGCTTCAATCGCTGCCAGTGCATCTTGTTTGTCTAAAGCAGCGATAAGTTCCTCATTGGCTTGCTTTAACTCCTGTATATCCATCTCCTGTAAAAGAGGCACAGCCAGGCGCGTAGCGAGTGCATGCAGTGATGCAGCTACTGGGAACGCATGACGGGCTGCATCTGTATGTAGCGGCGCAATACGTGTAATGGCACCTGGGAACGATTCGATCAGTCCTTCGTCTTCCAGACGTTTCAGCGCTTCTCTAACCGGTGTACGGCTTACTCCAAAGCTTGCTGCAAGCTCGCCATCGTTCAACTTTTGCTCTGGCGGTAGTTCAAGTGAAATGATACTTTGACGTAAAGCGCTATATACCTGGTCACGTAGCGATGTGCGCTGGATCTTTTGAATGGTTGGTTTGTTCATATGTGCGAGTCTCCTTTGATTAGAAATATGTATAACATTTATGAATAAAGTTAATGTGAGAATACGTTGGTGATAGTAGAGCTTATAAATTGAGAGCTCACAAATCATACGAATTAAAATGGTTAAAACCAATATATTGCATATTAATTAGAGAAGCAATACTTTTGAGCGTTATATGCATATGGTGTAGTAGGTATTTTAGAGAAACCTTCTATTCCGATAAATACGAGGCTACTTTGATACAAAATATAAAAGCGCGTCCTCACTCCTCTAGGAGCAAGAACGCGCTTGAATGATAGCTTAGCTAATCGCGATGAGATGATATAAGTTTAGACATTCAATAATTTTGAGAACACTGTACTGCTGTAATCCAAGCGATTCAACGTCAATGTCTTAGGTACAAGCAAGAACAATTCTGCTCTACCTTCATATTCACCGAATTATTTGCTACGACCCAGCAAGCTATGACTACGACCGTATGCAAAGTAGACAACAAGTCCAATGGCTAGCCAGATGAAGAATGTAACCCAAGTGAGAGCTTGCAATTGAAGCATCAAGTACACGCAACCAAGTGCACTCAGGATTGGCAATACCGGTACGAATGGTACACGGAAGCCTCTTTTCAGATCAGGCTGTGTACGACGCAGAACGATAACACCAACACTTACAACTGTAAATGCAAATAGTGTACCGATATTTGTCAATTCAGCCAGACTACCCAGCGGAATGAAGCCCGCGAAGAAAGCGATAACTACACTAGCTACCCATGTTCCTACAGCTGGCGTTTGGCTTTTACCACTAATTTTGGAGAATACAGGTGACAGCAGACCATCACGGGACATGGAGTATAGCAGACGACTTTGACCATACATCATAACAAGCAATACGGTCGTGATCCCTGTAATTGCACCAAGTGAGATCAGCGCTGCAAGACCATTCATTTGGATGTATTGCAATGCAAAAGCAACAGGATCACTCACATTTAGCATGTTGTAAGGAACGATACCTGTCAGAATCAAGGAAACGACAATGTACAATACTGTACAGATCGCAAGCGAGGCGATGATACCGATTGGCAGGTCACGCTGCGGGCGTTTCACTTCTTCCGCTGCAGTCGATACTGCATCAAAACCGATATACGCGAAGAATACTGTCGCTGCACCTGCGGTTACGCCGCTCATACCGAATGGCAGGAATGGTGTCCAGTTGGAAGGCTGTACATAAAATACGCCAACTGCGATAAACACGAGCACGACGATCAGCTTGATCGCAACCATAATACCGTTCGCACGTGTAGCTTCTTTTACCCCACGCGTAAGCAGCAATGCGATAATCAACGTAATCGCTGAAGCTGTAATATCAAAATAGGTTCCTTTCGCCGGATTGAAGGCGCTGGTTAGCGCGGTTGGTAAATGAATGCCAAAGCCGGCAATCAAGCTCTGAAAATAACCTGACCAGCCGCTCGCCACCGCCGCACTGGCGAATCCATATTCTAAAATCAAATCCCAACCTAGAATCCAGGCGATGATCTCGCCAAAGGTTGTATAGCTATACGTGTATGCACTACCAGAGGCAGGAACGGAGGAAGCAAACTCCGAATAACATAGTGCGGCAAAGGCACACACTAGACCTGCTAACAGGAAGGATAGTACTAGACCCGGGCCTGCATACTTAGCTGCAGCTACGCCTGTTAGTACAAAAATCCCTGTACCGATAATCGCACCTACACCAAGTGTGGTCAGGTCGATCGGTCCGAGTACACGTTTCAGATTCCCCTCTGCAGGGGCAATCGGCTTGCGCCGAAACAGTGAATTAGGTTTCAGATTGCTCATAAAACAAATCCTTTCTTCCTGTAAGGTATATTTACATTATTCACTTATGTTAAATGATACCTATAAAAAACTACACAATCCTACACGTTGACGCGTTAAATTATTGAATTATTTTTTTGGAGAGTGACACTAAAGCTTCCATATAATATGAAAACGATATGAATATTACACAATTTTCGCAAAGTTATTGTACTTTTGAAACAAAATGGAATTTTTACATCATCTTTAGATGATTATCATAACGGTAGACATTCTTACATACAAAAAGGACGATCCAGCGGTGCAGCTTTGCACATGGACAGTCCTCCGTATAGCTCTTCTACTGTTTCTATATCAGGCATATGACTATAGCTCTGATCGTTCCGAAACCAATGATTCCGCTACCGACATCATCTGATGACAATGAGGACACTCGGCATGACCATTCATAAAGGTAAGTCGCTCTAGCAAAGAATCAGCACCAAGCTGCTGGGCTGCCAACTGGCAATCATGCCAGGCGCCATGGGATGGTATTTCGTCAGGCGTAACGGTAGTATGATCTACCTCTTGATTGAATACAGGATCGTCCGCATACAAGGTAATAGACCCGTCCGCGTCAGATACTACAGCATAAAAGGATTCCTGGCATAACGGACAGACTCCTTCGTATTCCTCTCCACCTGTATAATAAAGAAACAGCTCTGCCAATGCATAATGACCGTGATAAGCTAGCCAGGCTGCTAGTAGATATTCCTGTTCATATATATCTTCGGCATCTTGCTTGCCATGATCTAGTAGCGTCTTATGTAGAGAATCCCATTGCTTCACTGCGGTATCGTACTCCTGCTGTATCTGCTTCCACAGCTCGGTGTCTACCGATTGACCAAGATGTGAAGAGGAAGAATGATAAGACACTTCGATCATACCGCAGGTGATATACAATTCCTTTTGAATAGCTAGTGGTGCTGATTGTGCGATCTGTGCAATATATGGCATTGCCGCTAGCGTGGAATCATAGATTGTATATTGATGAAGCAATAGTTCAATAAGCTCCTCCCATGTATCCTGATCGTATTCATGCAACAGGGAGGTGAGTAGTTCCGGCACCTCTTCCGCTGTTCCAAATGCTGTACGTAGCTTATTCCATACAGGATGATCAAGCTCAATCATGATTGTCCTCCTCCACTATTTTTGTCATATGATCCGGTAACTGCACATGCAACTTGGAGATCGCTTCCTCCTTCTCTCGATCGCGTACATGTGTATAGATGATCGTTGTCTGAATCGAGGAGTGACCGAGTAATTCCTGTACCGTGCGCAGATCGGTACCCTGACGTAGAAGCATCGTGGCAAAGGAATGTCGTAACTTATGACTGGAATAGGGAAGTCGCCGCGACGGCTCGATATTGCTTTGAAAACGATCAAATGTATCTGCAGCAATCTGCTGAATATTACGAATCGACAGCCGTGTCCCCTTTTGCGAAATGAATAGTGCATGCTCTCCATCACGCCAAGGCGTTAATCGTTCACCAATCGCTTGAGCCAGCATATCAGCTACCGCTTCAGGCACAGGCAAGGTACGCCATTTGCGCCCTTTTCCGAAGACTTGTAACGTTTTGCGTTCTTCGTTGTAGTCCTGCACATTCAGTAAATGTACCTCACCTACACGCAAGCCCATATATGCCATTAGCAAAAAGATCGTCAGATTACGGGTACGATACTTGCCATCAATCGACTTGAAGAAATCAGACAGAGTCGATTCATCCAAATAGAGCGGCTCTTTGTTCTGCTCGGTTTTGGCTTTTTTGATCCCTGCTGCTGGATTAGCTAGCGCTAGCTCCATTTCAATTAATGCTTTGAAAAAGCAACTGATCGCGGCATGCTTGCGATTACGAGTAGAGTCACTAACTCCGCGCGAACGAACGCTACTTAAATAGGACAGCACATGCCGCTTTTTGAGTTCATCCAGCGACTTACCCTGGACGGAATGAGAGCAGAGAAATTCCTGGATATCGTGCATATAGGAACGCCGGGTATAGGAGGTATAACCCGCATCTTTCATCCAATCTTGAAAAGCCTCCAGCTCTTCGCTATATATCGAAAGCCTATCGTTATCTTCATCTATGTCAGCAGACGAATAGGAGTCCACTCTGCTATTTTTAATCCGCTGTACATCCTGATCATCTCGTCCTTGCTGCCGTGGTTCTGAAGGAGCAGAAGATTCGTGAGTATGATCGTCTGAGTTGTTATATCTAGCATGATTGGTATAGCGTCTATTCATATGACTGTTCCTCTCCTTCTCTTGCTTACCTGACTGGTGTGATCGCTTCGTCATATGTTATGTATCGTATGGACGTGTTATCTTAGTTTATCAATGACCATTCGGGTGGGCAAGCATCTGAATATTTACTTCTACATCGTGTGGAACTGGCTATCGTTCACTTCGTATATGTTTCACGAAGTCAGAATACGTTTACCAACCCTTTAGGTGCTTATTTAAAGGTTACGTATTACGAATTTGAACCTTATACATCACATCTACCTATTTTCAGAGGAGGCTTCACCATGAGCAAAGAAAAAAGAATCGTATTGGAACCCGCAGCACAACAATTCGCAGACGACAACTCCAAACCCCCATTTCTATATCAGCTCGGCCCGGAAAAAGGTCGCGAAACGGTGAATGAAGTTCAATCCGGAGATATCGAGAAACCAGATGTGGATATCGAGGATTTGACATTACCAATCGGTCCGAAGGGTGAAGTCGCTGTTCGCATCCTACGTCCGAAAAACGCACCCGCTCAGCTTCCGGTACTGCTGTACATCCACGGTGCAGGCTGGGTGTTCGGTAACTCCCATACGCATGATCGCTTGATTCGTGAACTGGCTGTAGGGAGTCAGGTTGCCGTTGTATTCCCTGAATATAGCTTAGCTCCAGAGAATCGTTATCCTGTAGCGATTGAAGAAATCTATGCTGTACTGGAATGGATCTCGGAAAAAGGAAGCGAGCAAGGCTTTGATACGTCTCGTCTGTACGTTGGTGGCGACAGCGTTGGTGGTAATATGACAGCAGCAATGACGCTTATGTCCAAAGAACGTAGCGGCCCAACCATCGCGAAGCAGCTTCTGTTCTATCCTGTAACGGATGCGAACTTCGATACCGATTCGTATGATCGCTTTGCAGAAGGCTTCTTCCTTGCACGCGAAGGGATGAAATGGTTCTGGGATCAATATACAACCGACGAATCGGAGCGTGCTCAGATTACAGCTTCCCCCCTTCGTGCAACTACAGAGCAGCTGCAAGGCTTGCCTGAAGCATTGGTTATTACGGGCGAAGCAGACGTGCTTCGTGATGAGGGCGAAGAATATGCAGCGAAATTACGTGAAGCTGGTGTAACGGTCACGGAAGCACGCTTTGGCGGGATCATCCATGACTTTATGATGCTGAATGTACTTGCGGATACACAGGCGAAAAAAGGCGCACTCATTCTAGCGAATGCTTTCCTGCGTGATGGCATTTAAGATTTAAGTCTATATAACGTCGATATCATTCATATATAAGATGAATACAGTAAAAGCCCGTTTGAATCCTTTATGTAAAGTAAAAGGGTTCAAACGGGCTTTTTGAGTTGTATCTATCCATACATGATGATACGATCGTTCCATTTCGCTCATGCGGATAGCTTTTACGAGTTCTTATTGCTTAAGTCTGTCCATTTATTCAAACAGCAGACATCGACTTCATTGCACCTGCCGCTTTTGCTTTGATCCGTACAAACTCAGAAGTGACATACGCCATCGGCAATTCCTCCAGATCAATTAGCTCAACCGTTTCCGGATCGGCTCCTGCATCAATCGCTTTTTGCTTCGCTTCGTTTGCCGCTTCTTCCAGTACAAGCTCACGTTTACGTCCAGCCATGGAGAACATTTTGTCAATATCCCCACTCACTTGAGCGATAGCAGCACCAAGCGCGTTGGCACATCCGGCATGCTGGGGACGGATAACTTCAGATGCACCTTCGATACGTCCAGGGATGAGCATCGCACCACCACCCACTAGCACGACCGGCACATCGGCAGCACTTGTCTTAATCTGGTCAATCGCAGTCTGCACCTTTTCATTAATCACGCTCAGTGCTTGTTGCCACACGGATTCCGGTATGCTGGCTAATCGCTTGGAGTCACAGGCAGGATGCTCGATGGTCGCTTGACCTGAGGCGAGTAAGCAATCGGTTGCTGTGAGTACGTCCCCGCCAAAGGCAATACTATCACGTACGATATTATATCCCACACTATCTGGTCCTACTGTAATACCGTCGTCTGTCTGACGCACAATACTACCGCCGCCAATTCCGATCGAGACAATATCCGGCATTCGGAAGTTCGTACGCACACCACCGAGTGTAACAGCCACACTCGATTCCCGTGGGAACCCATTAACAAGTATACCAATATCGGTCGTCGTACCGCCAATATCACAAATAATACAATCTCTCAGTCCACTTAATTCTGCTGCGCCGCGAATACTGTTGGTTGGACCTGAGCCAATCGTCAAAATCGGATATTTACGAGCATATTCCAGCGTCATCAGCGTACCGTCATTTTGTGCAAAATAGATCTGTGCTTGGATGCCGTACCGCTGGAGTGCCATCTCCAGACCACCGGATACAGCCGAAGCGACTTGAACAAGTGCTGCATTCAGCGCAGCGGAGTTTTCTCGTTCCAGTAGTCCAAGACTGCCGATCTCTGATGACATCGTTACTGGAAAATCCTCACCCAGTACTTCGGCGGCCCACTCTGCAAATTGCTGTTCATATGAAGCCAGCACCGGGGAGAAGATCGACGTGATCGCGATAGACTCTACTTTTGAGGCTTTAATTTGCTTCAATACGGCTATACATTCTTCACGGTCTAGTTGCTTATTAGCCAGTGGTCGTCCATTCGATTCGCAGCCGCCATGTACATAATAATAGTCGCTACCTGCAGCTGCCTTGAGTGAAGCATCCCAGGTGAACATGGGCTCCACGGATGTACCTGCAGGTAGACAAATACGTATACAGGCGATCCGAGCTAAACGGCTACGTTCGATGATCGCATTGGTCGCATGGGTTGTTCCCAGCATGACAGATGAAATACGGCTTGGCTCTACAGCAGACTGCTTGAGGATGCGATCAAGTGCATCATAGATACCGGATTCTACATCCTGCGTTGTCGGTGCTTTGACATTAGCAATGATCTGCTCTTGTTCATTCATAAGCACCGCATCTGTATTCGTTCCGCCTACATCAATTCCGATCTTATACATGCTGTTCACCTCTTCTCTGCTGAATAGATTCGACTGGCTCATAATCTGTATCATAGCCAAAATAACGCGGGCCCCATACCTCAAGCGCGGCGCTACTACGCATAATATCAGGGGTTGGAATCGCCAGACAGATCACGCGGAAGCCATACTTAATAGATTCAGTTGTGATCGGCATCCCGGTTTCTTGGTCTAAAAACGTAATCAGGTCCGGCACCATCGCCTGTACTTCGCCATTAATCATCGCGCATAAATTCTCATTTTGAAAATCAACACGTAGTTCTTGGCCTTCATATGCACCCAGTCCAGACACAAGCGCTTTCCCGCGTACAAAGCCATCGGTGGATTGACGCTCAATATCTGTAATTTTACCCTGGAAAATGACGAGTGCTTCACCATAGATCGACTGGCGAGTAACTTCCTTGATCGCTTCAATTGGATCACGCTTTGTGATCTGGGATTCACGAATAGCTTTGCCAAGTTCCATACAGAGTGTCATCGTTCCATGAATGGAGGTACGCTTCACATCGGCTCCGTGCATCATATATTCTGCCACATGCGCCGCACCGCCCATACGTACGGCGATTCCACGTGAAATGTATTCCAGCATGTGGTTATCCAATGTTTCCAGCATTACACGGTCACCACGTTCATTGTGTAGCGCCATCGGTGTGCCCGAAATACCATAGATATGAAAAGTTTCCATCTGTAGCTCGGGAAAAGCACGTCCCATACCATCGGCATCAACGAGTGGAATCCCTGCTTTGGAGGCAACGACAAAAGGCACAGTGGAGTTCAAGCCTCCGCACTCGATCGGCATCGTGGCAAAGGCAGTAATCCCTGCTTTTTCCTCGAGCATACGCATGGATTTGAGGGCTTCGTCTCCATTGGGGATTTTCTCCATCATGATCGTAGGTGCGCCCATCATTGCAGTGGGAATAACCCATGCGTCATCCGGCAGTTCGGAGGGGTGGAGCATCTGAATAGGGCCATTTTCACGGATGCATTTTTGTACCATCAGTTTGCCCAGGTACGGGTCACCACCGCCGCCAGTACCAAGTAGGGCGGCGCCAACTGCCAGGTTTTCGATGTCTTCTTCGGTGATCCATTTCATGAAGGGAGCCTCCTTTAGTCGTGCAGCTGAGTTTGATTTTAAAGTGGTTCGTTAATGAATTGCATAAATGGAGCTTGAAGAGAACGTAATCTGATCTGCTCTAAAGATCGGATTTAAATAATCAACAGGTTACATGCGCATGCAGGTGAAAGTTCTAGCTTTTCGTTAAATCCAGCACCTTTTTCGGTGCGAGTAGCTTCATACCGACGTAGTAAACTACGGTACTCACGATGATGGATGTCAAGGCTTGAACACCCCAGGTGATGAATAGACCCGCGGCGAAGCCGATAAGCCACGAGAAGATAGCAACAGGGTTGAACTTTTCGCAGGATTCGGGCAATGTGCCGCTTGCTCGTGATGTGTCTAGTTCGGTACGGAAACGTTTTAAGATATAATAGTCAATTGCCATAATACCTGCAATTGGCGGAATGGCGACGCCCAGGATGGTTAAGAATGCAGTGAACTTATCCAGAATCCCAATGATCGACAAAAGGGTTCCGAGTCCGCCTAATAGGAGTGTGAGTACACCGCGATTCATATTGATTTTGAAAATGGTACTCAGGAAATTGGTGATGCCGAGTGAAGACGAATACAGGTTCATGTCATTGATTTTCAGCGTAGCAAAGGCAACAATCGCGCCGCCGATTAAACCTGTGAGTTGCATGACGATCGACATAATGTCTGCACTACCGACTGCATGTGCCATTAGCACAGCGATCAGGTTAACGCCAAATTCACCTAGAAATGTACCCACCAGTGTAATCCAGATCACGTCACGACCTGATTTGGCAAAGCGGGTCATATCCGGTGTAGTCACACAACCCACTATAAATCCTCCTGCGACCATCGTTGTTGCGGCGCCGATGGTCATCATTGGGCCTGGCGCAGCCATGGTAGCCAGTTGGACGATGGAGTGATTTTTGAGAACTTCATACACGCCAATACCCATCACGATTAGAAATAAAGGTACAGTAATTCGGGCTGTCCAGCTAATCCACTTGAAGCCGAAGTATACGAGTAAGGTTGTACCTACACCTGTGATGATAGAAGCGAGGATGAAGCCAAGCTTGCCGCCAGTTACACCGTTAATCCCTTCAGCGAATACGGAGTTTTGTACGCCAAACCATCCGGTTAGCGAAATGGCAAAGATCAGTCCGATGATACTGGAGCCGTATTGACCAAAGCCGGACCAGCGGGCTAACAGACTGGTGGACATCCCTTCTCTTGCACCGGCAATCCCAAGTAGTGCGGATACAACCTGCAAAATCACACTTCCGAACATAGTGGCCCAGAATGCGTCCCATAGCGTCATGCCATAGCCTAATGCGGCACCGATTAGAAACTGAGAAATACAGGTTAACGCACCGATTCGGACTAACATAATACTGAACATGGACTCCCTACGATCCATAGGCACCCGTGACAGTGAAAAATCATCCGCATTCCCATTTTGACTCAATCTGAACCCCTCCTTCATTACCGGTTCGCACCGGGTATGCTCCTATAGTAGAGTATATTTCCTGTCATGATAATAAGGTGTTAGACTGAAAAATCACGGATTTATTTGTTCAAATGACCAAAATGATGATTATATGTTATATATTCTTACTTATTATGATTGATAAAAGGTATTAATCATCTCTATTGAGTACAGATTAGACGGCTAGAAGGTGTGGTAAGACAACTATTCTCCCAAAGCAATCACAAGTACCAGTGTAGAAAATAATTACTATCCGTATTTATTATTCCTTATAAAAGTGAGTAATAAAGAGCAAATAGGCACGTGCTAACAATCAGCACATGCCCTTTTTGTATCGTGTGAGTATGATATTAGGACTCAATAGAAAATATAATTCATGTAAACCTAATGAGCTACTCCGTTATTAGTTCGTTAGCTCATCGTGATTCGTTCACCTACGCCAAATGATGCAACAGCAACGCCAGTTCGAACTGCATCCGATATGGATTCTCAAATGGACTAAGGCCCAAAATCTCACTGATGCGCTGCTTACGATAATTCAATGTATTACGGTGAATATGCAGCACTTCCGGCAACTCTTGCTGTTCCGGATAAAATAGAAAATACTGCAGCGTCTCTAAAAAATCTGCATTCATGCGCTGATCATAGTCAATTAATGGCTGTAATAACGTGCGGAGTGGACTGAGTAATGTTGCTGCACGACTTGTTCGTAGTAACGGAAAAATAGGAAGTTTAGCAGCACACATCACATCCGGCAAGGCGCGAATACGATGGCGAAAATATAGCATATCCTGCAAGCTTCGATAGATTGTAGCACCCTCCTGGGTTAATTGATCCTGATTTTGAATCCGGGTATACATAATGGTGTGCTTCACATCTATCTGATGATACATTGCATTAAAATAAGCCTCTGCTACTTGATCCAAGGAAGCGCGCTTGTCCGTTAATTCCAGAAACAATATAAGCTGATAGCCATGATGTATAATCATTACGCGTAACTGACGTTCATTTTGCTTGCACCATGCTTCTATCTGCTGAGCAAGCTGCTCATGATAATCTCGATCCTCACCAGTAATCACCGCCATACCGACAAAGGCATGCACATCATAACCGGTTTCCAGCATACTTCGTTCTATCTGATCTGAAGAAGTCTCTTGTCCGTTGAGCCAGTTGACGAGAAGGGTCTGTTGATAATCACGTGTAGCACTCTGAATCGCATCCATCTGGGAAAAGTATAACGCAAGACTAACCGCGACGGAGTGATACAGCATTTCTTTGAAGGATGGCATACGCTCCTCGCTCCAGGCACATAGATAGCCATATTTCCGAGTTGCCGATTGAATCACTTGAGACGTATAATGCTGATCCTCTTCTTCTCTATCCCGTGCGGAGAGATCCATAGAAGGAATGGACAGCAGCATCTCTTCATCTTGATTTTGAGATGAGTCGGAATGATGTTGCATGGATTCAGTAAGCTCTATTCCATAGCTTGCTAGCGGTTGATACTGCTCATTCACGAGTAGTAATGGATCTCCGAGGATAGCTCCAATTTTAGAAATAATCACGGTTGGATCTAGCTTTTGTGCCAGCCATTCGGTAAGTTGATTTTGGATTTCAAGCATTTGCTTGATCTCTAATGAGCGATGCTTCTGAATTTCCTGAACAACAGGAGAAATGATGTCGATGTACGGTACATCGCGCGGAATTTCAATGATTGGAATTTGCAATTGCTCCGCTCGATCTATGACCTGCTGGGATAATGTATGATAATGCAGACCTGGATAACATAGCGCCAGAGCCGAAGCATGCATCAGCTTCATTTTATCCAGAAGCGCTAGCTGTCGCTCCACATCGTCTCGAATATGATAAAAGGCAGTAATGATCAGCTCACGTCCCTTGAACCATTCCTCTGAATCTGGAATTTCCAGTACGGTCACATGCTCGATTGGATTTCTCAAACCACTGAACCCAGCGATCATCCGCGCACGCGTCAAAGCCCCAACAGTCATTGCTTCCTCGACTGTAATACTGCTCATCCTCAAGCCCCCTTGCTCATGTATCATCCGTTATATACTGTGTAATAGATAAGAAGTATGGCATTCTTATAGCCGATTTGTCACTTATTATATAAGTTTGTCGAAGATTGATGCAAAGTAAACTTTTCAGGGACTTTGTAATAATTCGTTCAATATATACATAATATTAATTATGTAAACTAAATACAAAAAGTTATTAGCTATAAAAAAAGCAAAAGCGCCGTTCTCTATTCAGAACAAGCGCTTCATCTATCGTCTATTTATAGGGTACATAGTGTAAAAAGCCTTTTCTGCTCGTCTTCGTCTATTGCCTTATTGCCCGCCCTTACGAGAAGCATAAAACTCTGCTGCTTTTTGCAGCATCTGCTGAAGAGAACCGAACTGTGTATTTTGACTTACATGTGTATCAAGCTGATCCTTTGGCACTTCTTTGACCTTATCAGGCGAATCTGTGCTTGTACCAAGCCCAGCTTTTTGTAAAAGCTCACCGATCGACTGAAATGGAGTGTACTTCTGCATAAATTCAGGTGTTAACAGCTTATCAAGTGGTAGCTTCTGAATAATCTGATCGAGTGGTAACTTGCTCAGCATGTCCATTACACCACCGCCAGACGAGCTATTTCCTTCCTTATTGCCCTCTTTACCTGTAAGCATATCCTTGAGATTGTTTAGATTAAAGTTCATGTGTATAGCCTCCTTATGCAGCTTGAAATGATCTCTTCTATCATCTAACCTGAAGCTATCTTTCGTCACTGCGAGATGCTCCGATATCTGGTTATTCGTTGTCTCTACGCGGAGCTATACCATATCATTAACCGTTTTAATTATCTCTGAATGCTTATGATGCAAATTCTGCACAGCAATATTAGATTGATGATGTCACGAACCTTACAACCACTCCAACACACGATCCCACGAATTCAGATACTCCAGCTCTTCTTCAATCTGACGCTGTTGTTCTTCTGCATTCATCACGATCATCTCTTCCCCGACCTCATTCGTATGCTCCATACTTGTTCCCTCCGGTCTCCATGTGTAGAAAAAGCAACCGATCCGTTCCTCCGCCATTGTATGATGCTGTGGTGATCCTGCTGATGTATGATTTTCGATGCATATGTTCCCCATGTGATGTGCCTCCCGTTCTGGAATATGCTGCTTGGGTTCATTTTAATCGAATATGTACTGAAAAAAATCAGCTTCTGGAATGAATTATATTGGATTCATCTCAGTCTCTAGATGTAGACGCGTCTATTTTTCATGTATAAAAATACATAAAAAGTAAATTATTATTGAAAATATCCAATTTTACGAGTGGATTTGAAAGGAAACCCTTCATATCTGTGGAATATGGAGTAAGGCACATTCGCCACATTCAAACGGGAAAGGGGAAATCGTTATGATTAGAAACAAAGCTATTGCAGCCTGTGTACTTGCTAGCGGACTTATGTTGTTGCCCTCCATAAGTGAGGCAGCCCCCATGGAAACCGATATGAACATGAACGTAAACGGACGATCTGTTGGCTTTGAGGGCTTTACCCTCAACCATCGTCTATATGTGCCTTATGAAACGATAGCTGGACAACTGGATGCCCAGGCAGAATGGAATCAGCAGACAGGAACGCTCACACTAAGCAAAGGAGATCAGCAAATCACTTTTAATCGAACGGAGGATCTATCCAGCACCTCGGCAACCGCTCTATTCGTAACATCTGGTGAAATACTGATTCCCGTTCGCTCCGCTTTTGAAGCGTTTGGCTACAAAGTTGGATATATGCCCTCGACTCGGATGGTACAAATCACTCAAGACATGGAGGATACAGCCACCCCGCCTCCATCCAATAACAATGCTGGCACGAATGTACCCACTACAGAAAGTAGTGATACTACCGTTACAGATGAGACGTATGCTGATCTAGCATCCGTATCTATTTTGACCGATCTCAAGCCGAATCAAACGACAGGTACTCGCATCGAAGGTGTCGTCGCCAATGAAAATGATGTATTCACAGCAGATATGGATACTCGTGAGCTGTATCGAATAGATGCGGCAACCGGTGAAGCTACGGTAATAACAATATTGCCACGTACAGGAACCGGGATGGCGCTGGATACAACAGGTAATCTGTATATCGCCAGTGGCGGTGATGAAGGCGTTATTTTCAAAGTAAATGCTGCTGATCTAACAGGTGATCCTTTTGATGGTTCAAAGGTGGAGACTTATGTAAGCGGTGTGCCTGGGGCAAATGGTCTTGCCTTTGCTCCAGATGGGACGCTGTATATTACAGGGGGCGCCACAGGTAATATCTATTCGGTCACAGCAGGTGAACAGCTGCGGACACAGGCAACAGGCTTAACAGCAGAACGTTCGGAACAACCAATCGTGGTGAATGGGATTGCGATAGATTCGGCGGGCGTGATCTATACAAGCAATACGAGCTCAGGCGAGGTCAATCGCTTCGTTGTTAGTGAGGATGGAACACTTCGTGCAGCCGAATTGATCGCTCAGAGTCCCCTTTTATATGGCGCTGATGGATTAGCACTGGGTCCAGACGGGCAGATTTATATTGCTGCCAATGAGCGTAATGCTATTGTCCGAGTTACCATGAATGGCGAAGTTACGGATATGGCACGCAATACAAATGCAGGCCCGCTGGAATTTCCGGCAAGTCTGTCCTTTGTAGGCGATACGGTGTACATTAGTAACTTTGACCTGCCACGCGGTACCAATAATCCCAATACACCAGGCATTGGCGCTTCAATTGCGATGATGAAGCTCTGATCGAAGTGCAGATGTATAACTTTATGCTGAAATGAATGCTGGAACGAATACAAATTTGATATAAGCATCCATAATCAAAAGCCTGCCACCGTATGATCATACGGTAGCAGGCTTTTAGTATAACTAGCTTTCTAAATTCGAGTGTAATATCCCTTTTCAAATTCCAATACAAGTTCATAAACGATTAAATCATGGACGAGTCATCTGCTCCACCAGACGACTGACCACGGTTGCACTCTCAGCATGTGTAAGTGTATGGGTAGGCTGGAAATTTCCTTCAGCATTTCCCTCGATTAATCCAGCCGTATGAAGCTGCATGACCGCTGATTGTGCCCATGCTGGAATAGTGGCTGCATCCTTCAACGTTGTGTCCGATTCGCTCGTATTCGCCTGAGTAGTAGGATTCGCTGTACCCGTATCAGACCATGCTCGTTCCAGCATCACTGCCATTTCCTGACGAGTAACATGGGCATCTGGACGGAAGCGTCCACGTTCATCTCCCTTGATCCAACCTGCTTGAGCCGCTGTCTGCACAGCGTTAGCATACCATGCTGAATCGGTAACATCTGGGAAGCTAGTGGTCGTTGAATTGTTATTCGTTTGCCCAGACAGACCAAGTGCACGAGTTAACATCGCGGCAAATTCAGCGCGTGTCACTGCCTGACTTGGAGCATATTGGTTCGTAGTTTGTCCTTGAACAATCCGACGATCTCGTAGTTGCTGTACCACTGACTGTGCCCAGTGTCCCTGCATATCGGTAAACATCGGTTCAGTCGCTACAGATACGATATACACGCTATTCGTATGACTGCGCAAGGTCACCTGACCCGACTGTACAGAAAATGGAACCGGTACATAGTTAACTTTGCCATTGGTTGCAGTCTCGATACGCATCACCGACAATCGCTGACTCGCTTGAATCGAATCGGATACAATCGTACGTGCTACATATTGTCCTAGCTCACGAATCGGAGTCTTTGTTCCATCAGCAGCGACCAGGTTCAGCTCATAAGATACTGCCGCAGCCGGAGTGTAGCCATCGGTCTGCGCTTGCGTTAGAGCGGACGATGCCGATCCAAGCTCTACCTCTAGCGCTTGTCCAGCTGTCGAGGCCTGCTTCAATAGAGCTACTGGTATATCATATCCACCGAGCGGTGTTGCGATATGCAGACGCTGAAGCTGTGCTTGCCCCGTCAATGTGGAGATTGCTGCTTGCTGAATCTGTAATCTGAAGCGATCAGCTGTTACGCTAGGCTTCAATTCGATCTGTACGGTAGACGTAGCATTCGTCATCATCCGGTTAGCGATGGATGCATCAATCGTTGCCGTAGCAATAGTTTCCGTGCCTTGCTGTAGCTCTGGTGTTATCGTCCAGCTTGCAATCTGTCCATTGGACGATACGCCTTGCGAGGTAAGTGATGCACCACCTGTAACAGGAGTGATTGGAGCCGTATTTCCACCATTGGGCTCTGTTCCGGTATTCGTATTGGTTCCCGGTGTTACCGTTTCTGATGATCCACGATCTTTATCCTTGGAGTCGGACTTGGGTGTAAAGTCAATACGAGTCAATAACGGATCATGATCGCTCACCCGTCCATCCTCTTCCATAAAATCTGCATTGATATGCACAATATCAAGCTGTGCACGCTGAGCAAGCTGTGGTGTCATAAGCACATGATCCAGTGTTTGCGAGTTCCCCTCATATACATAGGAATAGCGTTCATTAACAGGCAACGTATCTACTAGATTCGTCAATTGATTTCCTTTTAAAATCTTAAACGTATTCGAAAATTGAAAATCGTTAAAGTCACCCACTAATACGATATTGGCATTGCTATTTTGAGCGAGTGTATCTTTGACAAAATTGTTCAACACGGTTGCCTGACGCGCACGCTGAATCTCACTACTGCGAACCGGTGGCTGAGCTGCGCCATACAGCGCTTGATCTCCACCTTTGGAATTAAAATGGTTGGCGATCACAATAACCGATTGACCTTCAAAGACGAACTGTGCAGCAAGGGACTTGCGTGAATCTTGAAAAGCTACATTGCCTGGATCAATACGTCCGGGATTATATGTCAATCCGTTTGCTCCATAGGTGACTGCGGTGACCGAATCACCTGCACCACCGGCAGCAGCAGGTAGCGATACGCGCTGCGGATTATACAGGAATCCGACGCGAATATTACCGCCCGGCGCTCCACCGTCCTGATTATTGACAGGCGCGATACTCGCATAACGGTATACTGGACCGCCCGCCTGTTGAATCGCTTCGATTAAGGCTTCAAAGTTCTTGCTCGCATCGGTGATGCCGTCATCGGTAGCACCGCTATCATCCTGAACCTCCATCAGTGCCATAATATCAGGAGTATTGAGATTGCTCACCACATCACGAGCAATACGTTGCGTCTTCTCCTTCGCGGCTGGATCGTTCCAGAAGTTCTCTACATTAAATGAAGCAATCGTAAGCTGACGAGGTCCATTATGCAGCGTCGATACTTCGCGCTTCCAGCCACCGTCTTGAATAGCTGGCAACGGCTGATCCGGCAAAATTTTAAAATTACTATAGCTGTAGCTCATGATACCTGTCACTGTCCCGTCCAACCGATCACCGGTTTTGACTGGTTGCGCTGGCTTACTTGCAATGAGCAGTCGATCAGAATTAAAATCACCATCGGTGATAATCAGTCCACCTGCTGGTGTGCGGCGAGAATGACGCTCAGCATCCACGGTTACAGGAAGCTCATACGTGTAAGGCCCGATAATCTCTGGGCTATCAAGCTGAACACGCATGCCTTCCAGACTCTCATAAAAGTCGATGCTATACGTACTTGGATCAAATGGAGCTTTGCCATCTGTAGATGCGATCTGATCGGGAATTGGACGTCCACCTTCTCCAATAATGACAGGTGCTGGAAGTGCGACATTCTCTGCCAGTACATGAATAGAAGAAGCGACAATCTCCGTTGTCGTCAGATCGGCTGCGTCGGCATATCCGGTTTCCCGGTACTCCTTCACACTTCCGTCTACGCTAATACGATCGCCAACCTTCACTCCATGCGAGGCACGGTACACGAGAATACCTTCAGAGGTACGCTCATCCTGATCCGCTTCGCTGTCTGGCATTTGCATGTAAAAGCTGGTTCGGCTTTTGACCATAGTGACTATGCCTTCAACGCCTTGTACCTTCTGTTCGGCATAGGTGGAATTTTGCGCGGTTCCTTGAATCTGATTAATCGTTAGATGAAGAGGCTCCTGCTGGGAAGGTGGGGCTTGATCGCCGCCTTCAATATCGCTTAGTGTACGCGGGATAAGCTGATATGTATCTTGATAACGTGTGATTACGCCTGTAATTGCAGTATAGGTAGCGTCAGATGTGAGCCATTTGTTGGTAGTGTATACGACAAATGTTCCATTAGCATCAGATAAGGTATAACGATTCCCAGAAATGCTATCTACGTGCACCTGTGATATTTTGACGAGCATCGCTTCATTCGGATTCCCTGTCGTTAGATCAGAGGACTGAACGACCTTCGGATCAGGAATCGTTCCGTTACTCAATATCTGCACATCGCTGGATACAGCATTGATCTGTAGCAGTTTCTGATAGGCACCTAGCTTACCCGACGCTTGAATCGTATCTCCTGGCTGCGCGGTAAGCGATTGCCCACGAATAACAATGCCAGCTCCGCCATCCTGTACATACAGATTGCTGTAATTGTTGCCTGTATCTTCCCGATACGTTACGACGCCTTGAATAGATACGATGGTGCCAATCGTTGCTGCGCGGGCTGTTGTAATCGCATACGTATCATTTTGCACCGAGAGACGAGATGTAACCATTTGTGAGTTAGAGCTTGATGTCGCTCCTACTTGATTCGATATCGTGGTATCGCCCCGCATTTGCGAGCTAGCTATAGACTCTTCGCCTGCCGCGTACATCGTCGTTCCATGAACTGGCAATAGTGAAGCGCTCAACACCGCTATGGCTACACGGGTACTGACTTTCTTTTTCCAACTCCTCATCGTTAAGATTCCTCCATTTTTTGATAATATGTAGTCATAATTTTAAAATATCACAAATTTATCAAGTTGGAATGAGCCAGACGTAAAATAAACATTAGGGCTTTTAGCCTGAAAGTATAGAAACCGAATATATGATGCAGAAAAATCCTATTTTATTCCATTTTGTTCTATTTTAATAGGTGAAGATATATAATAAACTGTTAGATGTAGCCAAATGAGTAAAATAACTGCTTACACTAGCTTCAGTACTCACATCGGAGGGATACATATGAATCTAAAAAAACGCAATCAACAATGGAGTTTATTCACTATAGTCATTACGCTGAGCCTGATCCTGTTCGCGATTCCAGCTTCTGCGGCATGGAATGATACGTACAAAGGCTACGCTACGTACACTAGCTCGGGTTATTCCGGGGGAGCGGTCTTGCTTGATCCGATTCCAGCCAATATGGAGATTACCGCGTTGAATCCCACTCAAATGAATTACGGTGGTGTGAAAGCGGCACTGGCTGGTGCGTATCTTGAGGTGACCGGGCCGAAAGGTAAAACGATCGTTTACGTGACGGATCTATACCCTGAAGGTGCTAGTGGCGCACTTGATCTATCGCCTAATGCCTTTGCCAAGATCGGTAATGTGAGTGACGGTAAAATCAATATTTCCTGGAAAGTGGTCAAAGCACCGATCACAGGCAATTTCAGCTATCGTATCAAAGAAGGCAGCTCGCAGTGGTGGGCAGCTATTCAGGTTCGTAATCACAAGTATCCCGTCATGAAGCTGGAAGTTCAGAAAAATGGCAACTGGGTGAATTTGCCGAAAATGGACTATAATCATTTTCTCGGTGAACAGCTTGGTACACAGCCGCTGAAGATGCGTATTACGGATATTCGCGGAGTTTCGGTCATAGATACCATTGCTGGATTGCCAGCGAGTGGTGGATCTGGTGCGTATATTGTATCGGGGCATGTGCAGTTTGCAGATTAATCTAGTAGAAATCAAGAAAAGGCGGACAACTGATCTAGGGATCGGAAGTCCGCCTTTTCTTGATTAGGATATATGAGATTGAGGTTATACATCGGGTGAAGCAATGTATGGCTTGAAGACTTAGAAATACGATGAGATGAATGATAAAGAGTTTCTTCTCTGCCTATGCTCTATGTTATGTCATAAAGCTACATCAGATTCGAAGTAAACTAGATAAGCATCGTAAAAGATCAGGCATTGGTTCTAGCTCTTTTCAAGCTTATGTTCTAATCCATAAAAAGGATTATGTCCATATCCTTTGCCAGATGGCATAGCTCCAGGAACGCCGTCGGCTTCCAGTAGAGGACGCACGAGGAGTTTGGTTGGCCACTGCTTCGACTTGAACATGCAGTTGTACAGCAGCTCGTGATCAGCTTCAGGCAGTTGAATTTTGTCTAAGGATTGTTGCCATGCAGAAGCAGTGATTTGCCATAACTCGGCTTCAGATATTTCATATACATGTGACAATGACTCCATGATCGAAGCCAGATTGACCTGTGTGCCGAGCGATTGAACGTAGAAAATTAATTTTTCCAATGTTTCGTTATACAGGCTATTCGAGTACCCCGGACGAATATGATACTTGGGATCGTCGATGCCATAGCGTTCGGTATAGGCAGGGTGCAGACGTACCGAATCGTGATCGCGGAAAAGAAGTCCCTGTACCCTACCATCCTTCCATACGATGCAGCAATTCTGTCCGTGAATTTCGGGTACGACGCCTAGTTTGAATAAGCCCATTACCACATCGTAGAAGATCTCTGCTAGCTGAGAGTAAAACTGTACAATTTCGGTTTTCTGTGGTTCTTTTCCAAATAAACGTGTAAAGATGTGATTTCCATCCAATTCGACGCCGAGTGCCGCCATTGGAAGAATACGCACCGATTCGTCTAGTAACTCCTGTGGATACAAGCGCAGTTGAGCGGCTAGATGACGTGGGTGGTCGTCGAACAATCCGAGATGAGAGGGCATATAGCCCCACCAGTGATTTTCCTGACACAGATATACGCGCTTGGCGAGCTGTGGATCGCGTTCAAGTGCCTGTCTAAGCATGCGTTCGCCGGATAATCCATTCAGTAGTTTCACGACAGGTAAATATCTGGCAGCACCTAGCGACAAGACGCTTACTGGAAGCTTGAGCATCGCAATACTCGGCTGTTGTGGCGCCATAGAGCGTAGTGATGAGGTGGCGAGCACGTCGCCAGCTTCGGTATCCAGTATCCATACGCTTCCTTCGTTCAGTTCAGCTTCAAAGCGCGGACGTATAATATGCTCCAGCTGCCATGGATGTACGGGCAATAGTGTATAAGAAGCAGCGTCAATACCCAGCTCATGACATTCAATTTCCAGTGCACGACGCTCCTGTGATTGTAGTAGATCGAGGCAGGAATGGATCGGATTCGTCGTTCCAGCTTGCACTACATCATTGTGCAGAGCTACCCAGCGGAGCTTGATCGACTGTCCGAATTCGGCGGCATATTGCACACAGTCTTCTTCACTAAAGCCTGTTTTGGCTTTGGATGAGGGATGAAATGGACGATCGCGCAGTGCGGCGATCTGTTCGCCAGCAATATACCATGCATAGGCAGAGTCAGGTTGTAGACTTTTCAAGCGATGCAGTGGTTGTTCATCTAATGCCAATGCGAGTTGACGCACAGCGGTATCAACACCCGTAATGAAGTCTGCTACTCCAGGCTGTGCATACGCTTCATCAGATAGCACATGATGCAGAATCTGCTGTGCAAGCTGAGCCGGATCGTGGATCTGTTTTACTCCATCCGCTGTCAGACAATAAATGGCTGAACCAGACACCCATTCACGTCCGATTCGCAGACTTGGACGCACACAAAGTCGCAGATCGCCAATCCGATAGAGCCAACCTGCTGGATCTGCATGTGTAGGATTAGTAGAGATCGCTGCGTCGCCATTAAGAGCAGTCTCTGCTGAAGACGATGTGTATATGGAAGCTTGTTCATCTCCCATATACCATGAGTGCTCTTCATCGGTAATATCTTCCCAGCGTACAATCTGCGTCTCCGGTTCTACCAGTAGTTCCTCTGTCAATAACGCATTAATCAGATCCCGCATAATCTGACCTTTAGCGAGCTGCTTGCCCGATGGACTGCTGTTTATCATTTGTAATGACATGCTCATCGTCACGCCCTTCCGTAATATAGTAAAACTGCGGATGTGGATGTCCAAGGAAATCGTGATGCGAGATCGTCCAGCAATATGCACCAGACTGTACGAACACAACAATATCTCCCACACGAATGCGTTCAACATAAGCATCTGTATGCAGTCGATCCTTAGGCGTACATAGTTCGCCTACAAGAGATACTCGGGTATCCGTCCATTCCGGACGTTGCCATGGATAATGCCAGTGCTCAGTCGCTTGAATCTCAAATGGATGATTATGTCCCCATGAAGCAGGAAGCCGATTATGATGCGTACCTCCACGTAATACGGCAAACTGCTGCTCATGAGACTGTTTAAGATCAATAATCTCTGCCGCATAATAGCCATGATCGGCGACAATCAGACGACCTGGTTCGAAAATAAGCCTGGTTTCCGGTAATGCAGCATGAGCCGGACTTGCTGCAATTCGAGCAGTGAAGGCTTCCCAATCAAAGTCCGGGGTCGCTTCGTCATACGATACCCCCAGCCCACCCCCTGCATTCACAAGCTCTAAGCGCTCCAATTGATAACGCTCTTTCCACTGTGCAGCACGAGTCAGATATAGCTCGACCATATCGGCGTGCAGATTAGCATCATGATTGTTAGATAACGAATGGAAATGAAAACCACTGAGCTGCACAGCGCCAGTACCTTCCTGTTGAATGATCGTCATCGCTTCATCAAGCAAGTGCTCATCCAGACCAAACGGCGTTGCTTTGCCACCCATCGTGATCGCTGTCTGTGGCAAGGAGGCACTATGCAGATTGATCCTTAGCAAAATCCGCACGGGCTCTGAGGCTATAGCTTGTACCGCATCTGAACCTGCTGAAGAGGACGTTGCCAATCTGTTGTTCTGCTCATTACGCTTGTTCATAATATAGATAATCCGGCGCAGTTCGAGTAGACTCTCCACATGTAGCGCATACACACCATTCTCGATCGCCTGCTCTAGCTCATGTTCCTTTTTTCCAGGCCCGCCGAACAGAATCGGAACATCGCGGCTCACACTGCGAACCTTGAGTAATTCTCCAATCGACGCCACTTCAAAGCCGCCAACCCATGGCAGTAGCGCCTGGATAATCCGTACATCTGGATTTGCCTTGATCGCATAAAATAAAGACGTACGCTGCGGAAGTGTCGCCAGCATCTGCCGCACCTGTTGCTGAATACCCGCCAGATCATAGATATAGGCACATACCGGCTCGGACATCATTTGTATGATTTCATCTAGTACACGGCTAACTTCTGGTTTCATGTCCAACCTCCTGATGTGCGATATAGATTGCGCTTATTCCAGTACGCGCGAAAGGCGGTATTACGATCATCACCGAGCACGAAAATACGCGTTCCTCGCTCTGCCCACTTCGCCATATCTGCTTCATTACGGGCGACAGTAGCATACGGAATCCCACATTCTTGCACAATTTGATGTAATTCATCCAGTGCAGCCTGTACATCCGGATGCTCCGTCTGCCATGGAACACCAAGCGATTGAGATAGATCTGCCGCTCCTTCCAGTACGAAGGATACCTGCGGATGAGCACTAATCTCACGACTTCGTTGTACACCTGTAACACTTTCGATCATCGGTACGATCAGGATCGAATCATTCGCCTCACGGATATAATCCGGCAAGCTGTGTTTGGCAAATGCACCCGCACGTCCGCTATTCAAGCTACGTCGTCCGATCGGATGATAAAAGGAATGCTGAACGACCGCTTCAATCTGCTCAACCTTCTCCACATGTGGAATGACAATGCCTTTCACACCACAATCCAGCAAGCGTAATATGTCTGTTCGCTCAAGTGTGGCGATACGTACAAGCGGCGTCATGCCTGTCAGTTCTGCCGCTCGCACCATCTCTTCCACCGTTTCCAGATTCGTCGTCGTATGCTCACAGTCAATAATGACAAAATCATATTCTGCTGTACCGATCATTTCGATGACAATTGGATGCGGAATAGATGAAAATAATCCAAATACTGGCTGACCGCTGCGAATTTTCTCCTTTAGCGTCATGTTATCGTGTCTTGGATTCATCCGAACTGCCCATCTCGTGCAAGCTGTAGCGGATTGCTCACACTACGGAAGTACAACTCTCGATCTCCATATAGTCTGCGCTTGGTCATTTCCTCGATTAACGCATCCGGTGCGAACAGATCATAATCCGTGTACCTCGCAGCATATTGTGGATGTTGTTGCTGGTACGATGTGATCGTATCCGAGCATAGCTTCCAGAATGATGCTTCGGACAAGCCGAATCGTTCCAGTGTAAATGCAAGATCGGTCATACAAATAAAGAAGAACGCATCGTACGTATAATCTCTTACTTCATCTACACTTTCCGCATGAATGAATGAGTAACGATTGAACTTGCGATGTGTCTCTGGGATTGGATGTAGCTCAGGTGCTTGCTCTGGGTAAAGCAATTGATCCGGTACATAGCGCACACCATCATGCAAATCCTTCACGATGATTCGCTTCGGCAACTCGTCTTCAAGCACAAGAATAATGTTTTGCGCATGTGATTCCAGTGCGATGCCATGTGCATACAGTAGATGCACGATTGGCGTTACCACAGCCTGAATTAATGCACGGCTCCATACTTCTGCTCCATGACGCGCAACGGCTCCAGAAATAAATGCCTCGCCATTGGGCTGAATGAGCGATACGGCATTGAGCGGCCAAGCCTGCTCTCCTTTTTGCAGCTTCCCTGTAATATTTTCGCGCCAGATCGTACCGAGTGAGCCGTACGCTTCGCCATACTGTAGATCGGGTAGCTCTGCATAACGGAACGACACCCCCATCATTTCACGTAAAATATCAAAGCCCTGGGCTTGCAGTATCGTATCCTGCTCGACTAATCCAGTCAGCCAATCGCTAATAAGCGGTGCATTTTGCGTCGTATGATGTGCCAAAATCCGGCTTGTCGACGTATTCGTCATATGTAAAGCGAGCTTAATATACGGTGCATCGGTAGCCTGCCGATTCGATAGGGAACGAATAGATTGCTGCGGACGATAGCTAGCTTCGCCTTGACCTAGTGGAATTAGCGTGCCGTCATGCCGCTGGCGAGTGAATACAGGTTCAATGCGGTGCTCCCACTGCCACGGATGTACAGGTAACAGCACATAATCCGCTGGATTTCCTTGAGCTGTGATAAGCGTATTGAAGTGAGTTCGATCATTCTCGCTCAAGTGCTGTCGATATAGCTCCGATACATCAAAGCCCTCAGATACGGCAGTATCAGCCCACTCCCTATGAACCGCTACCCAGTATAGACGAACATCGGGATTGAACTCCGGACCATAGGCAACATTATCGCGAAGGGAGAATCCAAGTCTGGACTTATAGCTTGGATGATAGGGATGACCGTCTGTCATATGACTTTCCAGTGCATCATAATGCTTATCCGCAGCTGGAATATGGTCTGCTAGTGCTGCGCGGCATTGACTATCCTTCGCTAACGTTTCTAGCAGTTCTCCGATAAACGGCTGAATCCGCTCGCCCTCCAGCTGCTCACTAATTACTTCTTCCAAAAACAAATGCAGATCCTCGCAACGCTTCGATTCACGCTGGATCGTGCCTGGCTCTATCCGTATCCGTCCGAAGGATAACTTCTCTGACGCCTGACAGGTATACGCTATCCCTTCTCCATTCCCAGTTCTGCCCTGGAACTTCCATGTATCCCCTTGTCGCTCATACGGCAAAATACCTTCAAACCAGAGCGCTTCTAGTGTCTGCCGCATAATCCGCTCCTGCACTTGCTCATAAGCTGAAAGGTTCAGCTCCGATGTCGTCTCGATCATTCCGCTTGTTCCCATAACTCGTCACTCTCCTGTTGGTTTTAGCATATTCCGTACATGCACATAATTCGGTGTATCCCCGTGTCCATGCAGACAGCTTCGTAGATTCTGCTTGGCCTGAAAATAATCGGCGTTCAGCATATAGCGAATCAATTCATTGTCCTGACGCTGCAATTCGTCCTCCAGCATGGTAGTTGCGATATGCCAGTAATGCTCTTCCGTACAGTCCGTATCCCGTGCCAGCACATGCAATAGCGATCCCAGATGATTGACTATAAAATAATAGGCTGTTCGTGCTCTAGCCGCTTCCACTGTATAAAAGAGAATATCATCGCCCACCTGCTCTATATCTATGCGCCGCTCTACACTTACACCTTCCAGATCACGAATAATAAAATGTTGAGGCCATCCATCCTTCAGCGTTACCAGTGTATTTTGCAAATGTGCCTCGAAATGAATCCCCAATCGCTCACCTGCGCGCATAATAGGTAGTAATGAACGCTCCAGATACAGACGTAGCCAGCGCTCCGCAATACTGCGGATATCGCTAGATGAATAAAGCACCTTGTCATTTTCTGAAGAGGTAGCAATACGTTCCAATATGGTATAGAGCTGTGATCGCCCTGATGGTAATGCAGACTCGACCAGCGCGGATAGCACATACGTCTGAGACACATCGAACTCAATCGGGCGATAAGCGACAGTGAACAGACTTGTCCATTCGTCAGCGTCGAAGCTACATGTAGCTGTGCCCATTTCACATGCAATATGGGTGTACGGTTCATCTGCAAAGCATTGCTGTTCCAGTACATAACGCGTTGCCGCCAGTGTACGTGTCATCTGCTCTGCACTATTCACACGTAGCAGATTGGTAATCTGAATATGTAGCGGTAGCTTGATATTACAATTTAGCTCCGGTAGAAATACGGTGCGTACCGAAGAAGTTGGATAAGCAAGTGGCCCGCATTGTCCAAGCAGAATCAGCTTACGCTCATCAATATATTGCCGGATCATCGGCTGGCTCTGAATATAGCCATACTGCCACGGATGCATTGGCAATAGCTCATAATTTTCATCGCGTAGCCACCTGTTAAGATGCTGCTGTGATGCAGAGTCTGTGTCTGCACGTAGCAGATGCCGACGAAGTCCCTCTACAATCCGCTCCCGATAATGTTCGACCGCCCAATCTTGCTTATACACGTCCGATCTGACCGCCACATAGCATAGAGCAAATGCACTGCCTAGCTCTGGACTATATTTGAGCACATCTTCTGCACGGAATCCGACTGTACTTTTTGGAAAAGGATGAAATGGATGTCCTACGACGAGTGCCTGCTCGGAACTACGATAATCGGTTAACAATTTGCCATGACGAATCGCATGCTCCATGTAGAGTGCCGTATTGCGCAGACTGTTGTCGACACGCTCATGAAATCGCTTGGCACGTTCATCTGTTAGCGCTTGCCCATCGTGTAGCTCTGCAATTATTGCTCGCAGCAATCGTAGATGAGCAGCATAATCGCTCGGCTCGATAGCGCCTTCGGTATACAGAAGCTCAGCCTCATGCTGCAAGTCTGCTACCCAGGATAATGAGCGATACTCATGCTCCCCGGTCGCTGATACATATGCCAGCTCGGCCTGCAAGCATCCTCCACTTGCGGGAAAATCAATACTTAACTTCCCCTGCTGACGATCCAGACGAATCTCTGTGGATCGCTCTGGCGCCATTTCCCGGATGTAACAGTTGAGCAGTAGCTTACAGGCATGCTTCTCAGCGTATCCAATGGCATCAGGCTGTTGGCTGCTTCTGCTCTTCAAGCCTGTTGTTTTCAACAATGATGTCAACCTTCTTTCTAGTTATCAGTAAAATAACGGGCACGGTTACGAGTAGCAGACCACCTAGAATAACGAACACTTCTCGAAGTGCTGTCCACTGAGCTGTTCCGCTGGCATCACCAGCTTGTGCTAGCATGTGCCAGCGTGCATCGTAAAATAACGTCAATATAATGAGTGCAAAGGAAGAAATTAGCCGCTGTAGTGTCGTCGCTAGCGCTGATCCTTCATGCATATCTTCTTCTGGTAACGCTTGAAGTCCGAGTGCAGACATACTCATCCCCGACAAGCCCATTCCTGCACCGCGGCACGCCATCAAGGCGATGAGCACAAAAATACCTGTTGTCTGCGGCAACCAGACAAAGCTCAGTAGCGCCAGCACCACAACAACGCTTCCCCAGACGATAAACTGCTTACTTCGTCCCCGGTCAAACCAGTTCCCACCGATCCACATGAATAAGCTCGTCGTGATCGCCCCAGGCAAGAACATCATCCCGGACAGGGAAGGTGATAATCCGAATACATCCTGAAATAACAGTGGCAAAGCGAAAATCGCACCGAACATCACACAATCCTGAATCGTTGAAACGAACACACTCCATGCAAATACAGGACTGCTCCGTAATAAGTTGTACCGAATCATCGGCTCCTTGCGTTTATTTTCAAGACGTACAAATCCGACCAGCAGTACTACTCCTAGCCCGAGCAGCAACCAGGCGAATACTGTAGGCACCATCGTAGACGAATAGAGCTGGATACCAAGACTCAAGCTAGCAATACCGCCCAGCATGAGACTAATACTCCCCGTACTGATCTGTTTACGCTGGGCGGGAACATACGAACGAATATGACGTCCACACCAGAACAGTGCACAGATTGCAAACGGTACATTGAGCCAGAATAGAATATCAAGACGTCCGAATTGAATAATCAAGCCACCCAGCGTCGGCCCTACTGCCGGAGCAATCATAAGTAGCATTCCCCATGCCCCGGTAATCCGTCCTCTGACCTCCGTGCCATAATTGTCATACAGCAGCACTAATGACAATGGAATCATCAATCCTGCTGCCGCTCCATGAATGAATCGCACAAGCAGTAATATCGCGACCTGCTCATACCATAATGCGCCCAATATAGAGGACACTCCGTATAAGACGATGCCCAGCATGTATGTACGCTTACGTCCCAGTCGATCGACGATTAGCGTAGCAATCGGCATAGTAAGCGTCATTGCTAGCATATAGAGAGCGATGATCCATCCGCCCGTAAGGGTAGAGACTCCATAATACGTTACAAAATACGGCAATAACACATTGAAAGCCGTATTCGTCAGCACAAGCGAAAATGCACCGATGAGAATGGAGCCAAGTACAGCATATTGCCCCAAGCCTTTCGATTGGCTCATTGTGTACTGAGCTCCGCTAGAGCTTCATGTACAGAGCGTTCGAAAATACGTAGCACCGCTTCTGTTTCCTGTTCTGTTATCACGAGTGGTGGTAAGAATCGCAATACGGCAGACTGTCGTCCACCCACTTCGATAATCATGCCATTTGCAAAGCAGCGACGCTGAATCGCTTCCGCAAGTCGTCCACTCGCCGGGAAATGCCCCAGACGATCACGTGTACCGGATGTGTCGACCATTTCTACCCCAATCATCAGTCCACGGCCACGTACGTCTCCGATCGCAGGTATAGCTGCTTGCAGTGCCCGAAGCCGGTTCATCATCTGCTGACTCCGTTGCTGCACATTGGTTAGCACCTGCTGTTCCCGAAGGTAACGAAGTGTTGCGAGTCCGGTTGCCATGGCCATCTGATTGCCACGAAATGTGCCGGTATGCGCGCCAGGCTGCCAGCGATCCAGTTCTTCTTTATACAGAATTACCGACATCGGCAAGCTTCCACCCACAGCCTTGGAGCAGACGATCACGTCTGGTACAATTCCTGCATGTTCAAATGAAAACATCTTACCTGTACGTCCGAAGCCTGTTTGTACCTCATCAATGATAAGCGGAATGCCACGTTCGGCTGTGATGCGGCGTAGTTCACGTAGCCATTCGATGTTGGCTGGAATCGCGCCCCCTTCGCCCTGCACCGTCTCTACAATTACTCCACAAGGCGCCGCAATTCCACTTTCGCAATCATCTAACAGATTCTCGATATATTGTGCACTGAGTCGTCCGGTCATCTCACCACCTATGCCGAACGGGCAGCGATACTCATAAGGGAATGGTAAAAAGTGCACATCCGGTAGTAAGCTTTGTAAATGCTGCTTCTTGCTTAAGTTCCCGCTCATCGCCATCGTCGCTTGGGTTGAGCCGTGATAGCCGCCCTGGAATGCCAGGATCGAGCGTCCACCTGTCGCTGTTTTCACCAGCTTGATTGCGGCTTCGACTGCATCCGCTCCAGTTGGACCACAAAATTGGATTTTCGCCCGATCACGCATCTGTTCTGGTAATAACGAGAATAATTCCTCCATAAAAGCAAGCTTAAGCGGTGTTGCTAGATCGAGTGTATGTAACGGAATTTGTTGATCCAGCATCTCCCTAATCGCTTCAACCACCACATCCGGGTTATGTCCAAGGGCAAGTGTACCGGCACCTGCGAGGCAATCATAATATTGTCTTCCCTCGGTATCGGTGACCATCATGCCCTTCGCTTTGCTGATCACAAGTGGAAAATGTCGTGGATATGATCTTGCATTCGATTCCTTATCCTCTTGTAGCCTTAAGTATTCACTTTGAATTTCCAGTGACATCGTAATCGACGCTCCTTTGTGTGTTGGTTCCAGTTGGGGCTAAGACACTATCGCCCGATCCCTCTTGCTCACGAAATAAATATTCCAGATAACGACCTGCCACATCGCGAGCTTCACCGGAATATGGATACGCATGATGAAGCATATCTGGTAAAGCATTCACTTCCAGTATGCCGCCTTGCTCCAGGGTGATGGGACGCGTAATATCCTGACAACGAATATCAATTCCAGCTACATCAATTCCAAGTGCCTCAGCGGCAGCCACGGAAATCTCTATATTTTGCCGACAAACATCATCTGTGCAGTTGGAATAAAATTCGCGAATCGCACCTGCGTCCATATTTTCAGAATCATGGATCGGTATGCTTTGCCCGGCTGGCGGAATATCCTCAAGTGTAAACCCAGCACGCTTCAAGCTCTTATTAAACGAAGCCTGTTCGGTATTGATTGCAGCGAACATCTCAATAATACCGATATTCGTCTCACGAACGCGGCTTGCATGTAATGCCTCGATTAGCTCTGCAATCGAAGAATGACCGTCGCCAATGAGCTCAATCGGTGTATACCGGATCACTGCCTCCACCTTGCCATCAATAACCAGTACACGATAATCGAGCCCGGTTACGTATTGTTGCAGCATAATCTGATCGCTATAAGCGGCTGCATGATTCATCGCCTGCTCAAGTTGCTCTTTCGTACGTACATCTAGCGTAACGCCCTCGCTACGACTCGCATCCAGTGGCTTTACCACGACAGCACGCTGTACAGACGGCAATTGCTCCATAAATGCCATCGCTTCATCAGTATTCGTCACTACCGCATAAGCAGGAACAGGTAGCCCGCGCTGCTGCAACAGCAGATTCGACGCTTGCTTGTCCTTAGCTAATAGGCCAGATAGTAACGTCAGGCGATGCGAACGTGTTTTATTAATCGTGATCGTTTGTCCATTTCGGGTCAAACGAAGGAAATCTTCACAGCCTGGAACGAGTAGCTCACAGGCGATGCCCATTTCCTGCGCTCTAGCGGCAATGAGCCGATTTTGCAGGTTTTGCATCTTATTCGGAAACACGCAGTATCCTCCTCCAGTTTCAGAAAAATGATAATGATTATCAATATCATTTATTCGATACCTATCTTAAAGGACAAAGCTTATAGTTGTCAATAACCAACTTTTTAGGAAAAAAAGAGAAATTTGTATGAAGAGTTGAGAAGGCTGAATCTACACGGGGAATACGAGGATTTAGATTAAGTAAGTCAATCATGACATATGTAGCGATAGAAAAGGATCGGCAATACGTGAGTGTACTATAGGGACTAAAATAGTCTACGAATACCTCTGCCGATCCGATATCTGGATCAATCGAAATGGAAAATGGAGAAAAGTCGTTTATTTAACCATGCTTCAGCTTCGGACAGGTTGGGCAATAATCGTCCGGATCATCCGATGCTAAATAATAAAAACAACATGTTTTACGCACACGAATCGGCGTATCCGATACTGCGGTTGTACGTTTTGGCGAATCGAACTTTTTTAATGGATTCCTGCGCTGGGCAAATAGATGAGCGGGCGCCTCCTGAATCAGATAGCGATAATCTTCCTCGATCTGTAGCCGTTCTTGCTCGCTAACGTTCTCTATAAAAGAGTTCTCGTACAGCCAGTACACATAGATCGCCGTATTTTCCCATAGCACAGCCTGGCTAATGCCCGTCATCTTCGACAGCGCTGTCCATACACGAGCTAAATTCCCAGCAAACATACGCTCTAGCACATCATCTCGCCACTGCGCGCGTTGGCCTTCGATTGGACAGCTAACTTCCATCTGTTGCAGCCATGCCTTCGGTAGCCATGCTTCGCCCTGCAAATGCGATTCTAACGAGCCATTTTCGAGTGTTAAATCGAGTCCTTTATTATACCGAGACATCGCATACAGTCCGGCTGCAATCGTCAAATACGCATAGCGCTTCGCAAACAAAGACACGGTTGCAGTCATCGAATCCGTTTCCCAGAAGGCACCTACTCGCTCTAGAAAAGGCAAACAATGCTCAGCTTCCAATAGCTGCGGAAATGCAATCGACAGCTCGCGATGATCAGAGACGCTCGCTGCAAGGCGATAATTCGTCTGTAGCTGTTCTAGCTCTTGCTCATCTAGCTGCGTGACTGACGGATTGGCGCTTGGCATGAACATTCCTCCCCTTTCCATGCGGAATACATAATGGCGTGCCAAATAACGGATCCACTGAAATCTCACAATCCATATGGAATACATGACGTACCAGATCTTGAGTAATAATCTCTTCTGGCTTCCCTTGTGCAAAGATCGAACGATTCTGTACAGCGACGATATGATGGGCATATCTGCATGCCAGATTCAGATCATGCAGCACCATTACAACGGTACGTCCCTCCTGCTCATTCAGATCGAATAACAGATCAAGAATCTCGATCTGATGGGTCATATCCAGATAAGTGGTTGGCTCATCCAGTAGTAGTGTCTCTGTACCCTGTGCCAGTGTCATCGCAATCCATGCACGCTGGCGTTGACCGCCAGATAACGCATCCACTGGACGATCAGCCAGATCGCTCAAATTCGTCGCTTCGAGCGCACGCTGTACCATCTGTTCATCCTCGCGTGACCACTGCTTGAGCCAGCCCTGATGTGGATAACGTCCCTGCCGAACGAGCTGATTGACAGTCAACCCTTCTGGCGCAGATGGCCCCTGTGGCAAAATCGACATTCGGCGCGAGACTTCCTTCGTTGGAAGTCCTGCAATATCTTGCCCATCCAGCAGTACAGAGCCAGAGCGTGACTTGAGCAGGCGCGCCATTGTACGGAGTAATGTCGATTTGCCACAGCCATTGCTTCCGATCAGTACCGTAATCTGACCTTCAGGAATGATAAGATTCAAGTCCTCAATCACCGGTGATTGACCGTACGTAACCGTCAGTTCTTTGGCTTCTAATATACTCATAGGTGAGCCTCCTCTATCTTATTGAGTCTATTTCAATCAATACTGATTACGACTTCGGAACAGTAAATACAGGAAGAATGGCGCCCCGATTCCTGCTGTAAATACACCTGCTGGCACATCAAGCGGTACGAATAATGTACGTCCGATTAGATCAGCAGCAAAGACGAGCAATCCACCGATCAGACCCGATACGATGAGCAGACTGCCGAACATCCGTCCAACGAGTCGTCTAGCGATATGCGGTGCCATCAAGCCAGCAAATCCAATCGTACCTGCTACCGATACCGCAATACCTGCAAGCAGTACACTGAATGCCAGCAGTAGAAAACGATGCTTCTGAACCGTAACGCCAAGCCCGGTTGCCAGATCATCTCCGAACTCCTGTGCATTCAGACTACGTGACAGGAAGAGCGCTGCAGGGATAATGACCAGTAGCACCGGCCATATTGTATTCACATCACTCCAGGTAGAGCCATACACACTACCGACTAGCCAGATATACGCCTGACCTGCTGTGTAAAATGGACTAATGATTAACATGAACGTCGTACCTGCACCCGTAATTGCAGATACACCAATCCCGATCAGTACCAGTCGTATCGGTGTAACGCCTGATTTCCACGATAATACGTAGATAATAAGTGCCGTAACAAGCGCCCCCACTACTGCAAATACAGGCAATAGCTTAATGCTGAGCGCTCCGCCGAGCATAGTAACAAAGCCAACAGCTGCGACTGCAGCACCGCCAGTAATACCGATCACATCCGGTGAAGCCAGCGGATTACGAATAATCCCTTGTAAAATAGCGCCTGACATCCCCAGGGCAATCCCGACTAGCACCGCTAGCAAGATGCGCGGTAAGCGTAACGTCAGCACGACAAAATCAAAATCACCATCATTCCAGCCCATAATTGTGCGTAGTACATCTGCGGGAGCAATATAATCACTACCAAAGCCAGTTCCAATAATAATCGCTAATATACTTAAAAGTAGGAGCACTCCAATCACAAGCATGGAGCGTGGTTCCAAACGAAAAGATACACGTTCCTTCGGACTACGAAATGTAAATGTGCGTTTCATAGACGAGTCACCCCCTTACGGGCGATATAAATAAAGAATGGCCCACCGATCAATGCCGTAACGACGCCAAGCGGCAATTCAGACGGCATAATCACAAGCCTTGCCGTCACATCGGCAATAAGAAGTAAAATGCCACCACCCACCAGACAATACGGCACCAGCCAGCGATAATCGTTACCCACTAACGCGCGCATCAGATGCGGTACAACCAGTCCCACCAATGCGACGGAACCAGCAACCGATACCGCTCCACCCGCTAGCAGTACTGTTACCAGTCCCATTAATAGCTTCACGAGCAGCACATTTTGCCCCATACCACGGGCAATATCATCTCCCGTAAGTAGCAAATTGATCGCTCTGCCCATACTGAGCGCAATAATAACGGCAACCCCCATATATGGAAGCACCGGATATAGCATTTGAAGCGAACGTCCGCTTACAGAACCCGTCATCCAGAACAGCACATCCTGTAGTCCAGTACCATCCAGTACAAGCACTGCCTGCGTGAAGGAAGAAAATAACGCAGTCATCGCAGTACCTGCAAGCACAATCTTGATCGGTGTTAATCCATCGCGACCAATTGAGCCTAACAAATACACGATTATTGCCGAAATCGCCGCACCACCAAATCCAAACCACATTAATGTCGTTAACGAATCTACAGACAACAGGACGACAGCAATAACGATAAAAAATATGGCGCCGGCGTTGATGCCGAATACGCTAGGTGAAGCAAGCGGATTCCGCGTCAGCGCCTGCATCATCGCACCAGCTACGGCGAGCGCTGCACCAACAACCGCCGCAATAATGGTACGCGGTAGACGTTCGGTATGAAGAACCACATGCTCAACCGATTGACTATTATAATGCGTAAATGCGTCAATAGCGACTGCAAATGTAATCGGTGTTCTACCATAGATCATACTGGCAATTCCAGCCAGTACCAATACGAGTAGCAGAAGTAGTAATCCTACTAATCTGCTTTTTCCTTGTGTGAACAGCGGAAACATAGACTCACTCTTTCATTGCGTAATATACAATCATGAACGTATTCAGTGCCTGCTATAAATGGATAAACAAGGCCTACCCGATCGAAAGGTAGCAGTATAGATGCGCTCCGCTCTCGATGGGATAGACCTTGCCTTTCCAAAACCTACCTTGCGATCCCTTATCCATCATCACTCATAATGAATGGGGACAAATGCAATTATTTCAAGCCAAATTGCTTGTACAGATCATCCAGCAGCAGATTAGCAGAAAGATAGCCACCCGCCATATTCCAATTCACTTCATCCACCTGGTACACCTGGTTTTTCTTCACCGCATTCAGGTTTGCCCATAGCGGACTGCTTGTCCAATCCTTGTACAGCTTGTCGATCGCAGCGGTATCATCACCAGACTTGAAGTTAAAGATCATATCGGCATTCATATCTGGAATGCTTTCCTTCGACGTCAGCTCGGTACCCCATGTGTCGGAATCCTGTCCAGCTGGACGAGTGAAACCAAGATCCTTCAGAATCATACCTGCATAACCCATATAATAGATGCGAACCTGATCGGAACGGAAGTTTGTAATCGTTGCTTCGATTGGCAAGCGATCACCCATTTTGGATTTAAAATCAGCTACGCGGGTATCCCAGTCGGACAGCAGCTTGTTCGCTTTATCCTGTTCGTTCAATGCATCACCAGCAACCTTAACAGTCTCTTTCCAGTCATACAGCTTATCGGTCATGACCGTTGGTGCGATTTGAGACAGCTGATCGTAGATGTCTTCATGACGCGTTTTAGTCGCAATAATCAGATCAGGCTTGAGTTTATGTATTTCCTCCAGATTCGGCTGGGATTCCTGACCTACCTGCTGCACGTCACCAAGATCCTTTTTCAAATAGTCATACACGGGTTGTTGTGCCCATGATTCAACGACTCCTACAGGTTTAATGCCAAGTGCAACGACGACATCATTGGCTCCCTGGAACAATGTAACTACGCGCTTAGGCGTACCTTTGATTTCCGTTTCGCCCATCGCATGCTTCACTGTTCTTGTGTTTGCGGAAGCATCTGTATTCGCAGAAGTTTGCCCTGAAGCATTAGCGGACTCACTCGGCTTGCTCGATGCACATCCTGCAAGCATCATAATAACAAGCAAAAGTGCGGATGCTCCTAGCAATGATTTTTTCAATCTAAACATGTGTTTCTTCCCCCTGTATCTTGTAATTGATATTGAATCTCATTATCGTTTGTAATTGTAGTAGAATTAGGAACTTTTTTCAAGCGCTTTATTTGGGGTTCGTGCATCATTATGAAATCGTTTTATTTCTGGCTTGGTACAAATTAGTATTTTAATAAACATAATAAATATTATGTAAAATTATAAAATGTTGTATATTATTGTTGGTACAATCTATCTCCTTTTGCTTATAACATAACTCATGCTAAAATCAGATTTATATGCATTTCTCTATGCAGACAATCATAAAATGGCGTATTTGCGAATTTTTATTAATATGACGTGTAATTGTGCCAAAATATTGAATACAGTGTTCAAAGGAGTTCGATAACGTAATGATTACGAGAGAAAAGATGGAGCGGCACCAGGTATGGATTTACATTGTGGTACTGATCGTAGCGGCGATTATAGGATTATTGGCTAAACGAGCTGTACATATATTAGATCAACCGATTCTTGTTTCCTCCATTATAGCTGTGCTCATGTATGGGATGTTCACACAAATCCCCTTTCCTTCGATTCGGCAGTCGTTGACCAATCGACATTTTCTAGCTGCTATTCTCGTTGCTAATTATATTGCCGTTCCGCTTGTTGTATGGCTGTTATGCCGGTTACTTCCACAGGAAACGCCACTACTTCTTGGTGTGTATCTGGTGCTACTGACGCCATGTATTGATTATGTAATCGTATTTACTCATTTAGGGCGTGGTAATGAAAAGCTCATACTGCTTAGTACACCGGTGTTGTTTGTCACACAGATGATATTATTGCCACTGTATTTATGGTTATTTCTCGGGGCAGAAGCGATGAAATTTGTAGAGCCGGCTCCTTTTATCGAAGCATTTCTGATCATCATTATCGTTCCATTATTAGTGGCAATTACGATGCAGTGGTTATCTCAGCGTAATGGAACATGTCAAACCTGGCTAGATCATTCTGCATGGTTGCCTGTACCGTTCATGGCTCTGACTTTGTTCATCATTGTCGCTTCGCAGATTGGGAAGTTGACTGCACATTGGAATATCATTTTGACTGTCGTTCCTGTGTATATTACATTTATGCTCATTATGCCGTGGATCGCTCGCTTGATCGCAACTTTCTTCAGGCTAGATATCGCTTCAGGTCGTGCGCTAATCTTCAGTTCAGGTACGCGCAATTCGCTTGTTGTCCTTCCACTCGCTCTGGCATTGCCTGGTGAATGGAGTGTGATCGTAGCAGCAATTATTGTGACGCAAACGATTGTAGAGCTTGTAGGAGAATTGGTGTATGTGCGATTGGTACCAGGTTGGATTTTACGAGATAAGAAATGATGAACGAAGGCAAAATATTCGACAATAGGTTAGAGTTTTCTTTATCTACATAATAAATATTATGTAAACTTATATGCGGTATATGAATGATCAACCATCCTATACTATTCTGAATAGCTCCCTCTTCTCTTTGATCTTATTTTTTAATACTTCTCAATCTATATAACAATATATAAAAGAGCTCTATCCTCATCATTAGGATAGAGCTTTTACGTTTATACGCTGTATTTCCTGCCTATACCGAGAATCATTGCAGTGTAATCTTCTTCTCCCATTTCAACTCATTTCCGGCATCATTCACGAATATAAATGCAACTGTCCCTTGTTCACCCTTTCTCGATTCAGGATAGCTAAAGCCAGAAAATTGTCCATTCCCACTAATATAAAATGAACCTGACTCCGATCCACCGGTACCACCATTTTCAATTGCCTGTTGATAGGTATTCGTAATCGGCTTTCCTTCACCTGTCCAACTCATTTTGTCGAGGCGATAGCCTTCGGGAAGATGTTGAATCGAGAAGTTGAACATACCTGCATTTTCGATCGGCTTCTCCGTTTGGTCGATAACGATTAAGATGTCCTTTGAATTGGCAGTTTCTTCAGAATCTGCAGTGCTAGTAGTCTCTGATTCTGATGATCCACTCGCTGTATCATTTGTAGCTGTACTTGATGTATTTGGTTGTTGAGATGAATTATTCGTGTCCTGTGTTTGATTGCCACAGCCGCTAATTAGCACCATTCCAACTAATAGCATGCCAGCTGCCGGCATATATATTTTATTCATCAATATCCCTCATCTCTTCATCGTCTGTTATCTGCTTCTCCGTAGCTTGTTTTAAAGTAAAACGAAAGGCGACACCAGTATCGGTATTGGTTACCCCGTATTGGCTGCCGTTTAGCTCCAAAATATGCTTCACAATCGCAAGACCCAAGCCAGTACCGCCTGTTTTGCGATCTCGTGAGCGCTCCGCTCGATAAAATTGATCCCAGATTCGCTCTATATCCTGTGCAGGAATAGGATCACCCTCATTCTCAATCACGATCTCAGCTTGATTATGACTATTTTTGCGCCAGCTGACCGCAATCGTACCGCCTTCATGAGCGTGACGAACCGCGTTACTAAGCAAATTCAGCAGCACCTGATCTATTCGTCTTGGATCTGCGATCAGCCATAACTCATCGTCACCAGACGTTTGAACGTGTAGATGACGACTATCCAGTTGAGGGGCAAAGGAGTGCAGAAGCCCTCGAATATGTTTCACGATATGAACCGGCTGTTCCTTGAGCTTAACCGCCTTAACTTCAAACCGAGACAGCTCTAGCATATCCATAATCAAGGCATTCATTCGATCCGTTTCGGCTACAATTAGCTGCACATAGCGCTCCCGCTTATCTGCCGCAACATCATCCTGCAAGCCTTCAGCAAAGCCTTTGACGATCCCAAGTGGCGTTTTTAGCTCATGCGAAATATTAGCGATCAATTCCTTGCGAAGTTCCTCAGCACGAGTCTTTTCCTCCATCTCATGACTGAGTGCCATATTGGCATCGGACAATTCGCGGAGCGCAGTATCCAGATTACGACGCAGAGTATCCAGATTGCGCGATACTTCACCGAACTCATCCTGGGCGTGCAACGCATGGGTATTCATCGGCTCAAAATCAAGCTTTGCCATACGCGCGGATGTGCGGCTCAGTTGAAGTAGCGGACGAGATAATAATCGAGAGAACACAAAGGATAACAACAATAGAATCACTGCAAGGATCGGCGCCAAATAAACATAATACCGTTGCAGTAAGGTAGCAGCTTCCCCGACTGGCTGTAGGGATGATAGTGATAGTGCATAATTTATCTGGTTGTCGCTTCCTTTTACAGGCATTAGAATCATGGCGTAGGTGATTCCGCTCCAGTTATCTACCCACTCTGTCTGAATCATTGAGCCTGACTGCAATTGACTCCATCCCGTCTTTCCCGTCCGGTTGCGCCAATCATTAAATGCTTGATCGACCAGTGTATTTGTATAAAATGGGCTCATACTGAGTTCCTGCCCCTTGGGTAATACCAAGTCAGTAATCGTTCCCTTGATGCGAGTCATTCCTTGCTCCGGTTTAGATGCTTGCGGCTGCAATAGCGTAGGCTGCATGATTGTATTATCCTGATCCATATAAATTCCATCTACCGTCAGCGCTGCACCTACCTGCAAGCTAGGTGGCACATCTCCAATCGTTGTTCCTAAGGATGAAAATAGTAGCGAAACCTTTCTGCCTTCCGTTTTTAGCGTAATATAATACGGATCGAGGCTACGTCGCTGTAGCTCGGCATCATACATGGCAAGAGCTGCATGGTTATCATTATTGAACTGTCCCAAAAGACGTGCAGATGAGACCAGATTTTCTCCATTTTCAGCATACTGCTGAGTAAAGGTACGCATGTTCTGTTCCAGATCATGTACCTTAACCGTCCGATAGAATTTCTCAAAAAACAGTCCTTGTACTAATAGAATCAAGGCGAAGATGCCAATTGTAACCAGGGATGTAACGATAAACAGCTTGAGCACAATACCTCGCTTCTTCAACGCTGCTCACCTCTTCCCCAGCTCATGAATCAACCTCGAACTTGTAGCCAACACCAATCACTGTACGGATATGGCGACCTTCCTCGCCTAACTTGGCACGCAGCTTCTTAATATGTGTATCAACAGCACGCGGATCCCCATAATAATCAATGCCCCATACCGCATTCAAGATTTTATCTCGATCTAGAACAGCACCATCATGGCGAGTAAGTAGATCGAGTAAGCTGTATTCTTTGGATGTCAGATTGATCGGTTCACCGTTCACATGTACCGTGTAAGCACGCTTATTAAGCTGTAGCTTACCCTCTCCATAGACGAGCGTATCATCTTCACGTCCAAGTGTACCCTGTGCACGCTTGAGCAAACCTGTTGCTCTTGCCACAAGGACTTTCGGGCTGAACGGCTTAGTCACATACTCATCCGCACCAAGCTCAAAGCCCATGACCTGATCGTCATCATCGGTACGAGCCGTAATGATGATGATCGGAATCGCCGATTTCTTACGTATTCGGCGACATACCGACCATCCATCCACCTCTGGCATCATGATATCAAGTACGATCAGATCCAGCTCGTGTAGCTCGAATAGCTCCAGTGCTTCACGTCCATTACTCGCTTCCAGCACCTTCCAGCCATCTTTTTTAAAATAATCTGTCATGAATTCACGCATCAATAGATCATCTTCAACAAGTAAAATGTGTTTGTTCATTATATATGCACTCCGTATCGGTCGGATTAGATATCCATTTTGGGCTACACCTACACGGAAATGCCGTCAAAGTATGATATACCATCAGCGAAATCCGTCCATTCGTATAGTCAAATAAGTCACTTCATGCAGGAAATACTCTCCCACCTGCTCTGAGCAAACCATATTGTGTAGTTCTTATTTATTAACCGCAATCAGACCGAGTTTGTCATCGGATTGACCAAACCATAATTCACCGCTACCAACCATTACGCCTTGCCAGTTGACGAACAATTCTTTTTCAATCGCATAGCCCAGTGTACGCTTGATTTCCGGTGTCATAATGGAATCGTATTTGGCGATAAAGCCGGCTGCATTTTTGATTTTGTGCGTTTTGCCGTTTTCATTCACATTCAATGGATAGTTGACCATCGAAGCTACAGCGGCCTTATTATTCTTCTTCACAGCTTGTTGGAAATTGAAAAAGAATTGGTGGAATGCTTTTGGATTGTCGATACCAGCTACTTCGTATGGGTTGTCGCTCGATTTCGATGGAGTCGCGGCTATAGACGAATGAGAAGCCGATGTAGCAGCTACTACCGATTCTGCCTGGATTGCCGATGATGCTGTGAATGCGACGCCTGCTAAGGTGATGCTCATCAAAAGCTTGGATGTTTTCTTCATGAGTAATGACCTCCTGTGTTGTGGTATGTATGTAGTATAAAATAGCGATGTGTAGATCAGGTGTACATAAAGTGTAGTTTTGTAGAGATTATCATCTTGCCGGAGTTATATGGGGTAAAATGTTAAATAATACATAAAAAAGATTTCTATTAGATTGGTAAGTAGAGGTGCTCATAAAAACAAACGAGCGAAAACAAAAACAGCGTATAATAATATAAAATAGTTTGTAAAACCGTTATTATGCGAATTAAAGCTATAATTTCGCCAAAAATGAACGAAATGCAGTCCCATCCATCGCTTAATACATGAAATGATATAACACCATCCTACTCTGAACAGATAACATAACGGAAATTCTCTACGGCAGATTCCATCTCTTCTCTCGCTCGATTCAGATGATGATAAAAGCTAAACGGAAATTTAAACACATGCCCGAAATCCCAATCATACTTTGCATAATCCACAGACCAATATTCCTTCTCGATCGGCATCCATGCTGAGCGCTTCGCTTGAACGAGCGGCCAATGATCCACCGGAGAATGGAGCTCCATTGACTTATCCAGCTTAAGATCACGCATACCTCTAAGCACCTTTACTACTTTGAAGAGCGCAGTTAAGGCGCGCTCACTATAGGATGAATAACCAAGATCAAATAATATATTCAGAGCATGCGAAAAGGTCAGCATATGCCCGATCAGATCATGATGCGCTTCAGCCTGATAGATCGCTGGGTAGGATGCGAGTTCATTCAAAACAAACTTAGACAACTGCTCGGCGGTAGTAATAACCGGAAATTGATCATGCTCTGTAATCTCCAGCCTCTTCACCTCTGCAACAGAATAACCAATCCACGATCTGCCAGGGATAGTTTTGTTGAACGATTCGATCAATGCGCAAATTCCATGAATTGTAGCCTCTGAGTTCCACCCATTTCGCTCACGAATAGCTTTTAGACTCAGAGCAGCATAGATCACATTATGACCGACCCAATGCAGGTCATCAATTCCAGTCGCTAATGATTCAAGTATGCGGTGTTCAGCAGTTGCGCTATGTATTATTGGTGCCGAAACGTTGGTGGCGGGTAGGCTTTTCGCTTGCAGCATGGCTTCCACTTGCTGTTGAATACGTTGTGCGGTATCCAGAGAAACGCCGTTCTCTTCAATAAAAAAGCAAGCTGCGATAGCAGCAGCGCCAAAATGAGCATGCCAAATATCTCCGGTAGCGCTTTTGGAATGAGCAATGATATGAAGACCTTGTTCGAGTATAGTTGTGTTCATAAGATCACTCCTTTGAAGGTTAAATGAGATACACGTTCAGGTTTTGCGTTTGAATGAGCATAGCATTGTTGCGGATGGCGTTCAATGTGTAAGGCAGTAGAGGGGCGGGATGGTTTGTGTCATTTAGTTATGGAGTATTTTTACTGATTACGGACTGAAATTTAAAGCAAAGTGGTTGAAGAAAGAAGGGTTTAGTAGCTTTATGTTGTTCATTTTAGATCAAAACAGCGTATAATTTATATTATACGCTGTTTTTTTTTAAAGGAATTTCAGCATTTTTCGAACAACTTTCTCTAATGATCTAATTCTTATTTGATTTTCCCCACTCTTTAAGCTTTTCATCTATTCTCTCATCTAATTCCTGTCCAAAAGCTTTACCTATCGCTACATTTGACTTAATTCCCAGCGTCACAATAGCTAGACCTAAACCAAACATTGTCAAAGCATCTCCCCAAGTATTGACATTCTTCACCGCAATATTTATACCAGTATGAGGAAGTACTATTACTGTAATCGCCGCCAACACCACAATAATAAAATATAAAATAATCGAAGATTTTTGAATCAACACACTTCTTTTCTTGAATATTAAACCTGTGATAAAACCTACAAAATCCATTAACACAAACATGGTCGCAGCTATACCAAAGTATAATAAAGATTTGCCAGTCAAATTATGAAACGGCGTCAGTCTCAAGATTGCCAAGACAATAAAGGCAATACCCGCTCCTACTGTAAATGTTTCTGTTTTTCTAAACATATTATACCTCCTATGTAAAATAAACCTAATTATAATTGTAACTATTAAATAGTGCTACATATTATTTCTCATACTCTAGCCTAGAATTATTATATTATTTAACTAAAAAGTACATCTTGATGTAACCTTTCCGCTCCCTCACTTATCTAATATAACGATTGTAAATAAACAGCATACATATGCTAGGTCAAAAGAAGGTGAACAAACCATTGGACACACTCGAACAAGTACAACAAGCGCAAGCAGGTGATCACAGCGCCTTTCTTACACTCATCAAAGGGATGGAGTCGCGCCTATACCAGATTGCCTCCTCTATCGTAAAACAAAAAGAAGATATCGTTGATGCCATGCAAGAGACGATCATAAAGGCGTATGAATCTATTACCAAGCTTCGTGAAGCTGCCTATTTTGAGACATGGATCATTCGTATCTTAATTAACGAATGCAATGCCATTTTACGTAAGCGCCAACGAGTCATTCCATTCGCCGAGATTCGTCCATCTGGAGCATCATCCAAAGCTTATGAAGCGGTCGACCTACACCAGCTTGTCGATAAATTAGATGAAGAGAAACGCCAGCTTATCATCCTGCATTATTTTCAAGATATTCCGTTAAAGCAAGTAGCAGACATTATGAACATATCGGAAGGTACAGCCAAAACAAGACTGCATCGAACACGCAAGTTATTATCCCACTGGCTCCAAGACCATGAGGAAGGAGGGCATACCTATGAGAACCAATAAATTAGACAACATGCTCAAGCAAATGAGCGAACAACAGTCTATGGAACGACAAGAACAGAAAGTTCCCGCAGATATACAAGTTGAACTGCATGGACTGTATCAGTCGATTGAACAAGGGCAGTCCGCAGATCGCATAAGAGAACAACTCGCTGGCAAGCGGCGACAACAGCAGTTATCCGTCATACCAACTCGCACTGCGACCCATGATTCTGTTACTGAAGATGATCCAAAGACAATGACGGCCAATCGTATGCATCTTCGCTATGGACGAGTCGTGCGTTATGGAATGATAGCAGCTGCGGTCATGGTGATCGGTGTCGGAAGTGTACTAAGTTCAGCCTTCTTTTCAGCTGATATGGCACGTACGTTAAAGCAAGTTCCTGGAACTCAAGCCTTCTACCAACTCACTTCCACATGGGGCTGGATACCAGCAGATGAAAAAGAAACGACACCACCTCAACAAAGTGTTGAGCAAAATGGGATTAAGCTTACTCTACATTCATTGTTGTACGATGGCAAAAGCGCTGTTATTGAGTTAGAGCAAAAGACACTTAAGCAGCGACCGGTACAGCAGGTTGAAATCTTTTCCAATGGTCAGTCCGTTGCATCAATTAGTAATAAAAGTAACAAGGATTACATGCAGGACACCGAAACTTCAATGTATACATTACAACGCGATCTCATACCTCAGCGTGTACTAGGCATAACAGATCGAGAATTTTACGAACAATATGGAACAAGTGAGGATCTTTCAGTAACCAAACTGCCTCAAAAATTGGATTTACAGATTCGAATTACGCTTCGAGGTATGACAGATCAGCCCTTTGTTTACAACGTTCACGCACAGCAACAAGCTCCAATCTCCGACTATAAGCTTAGCCAACCTGTAGAGTCGTCAGAAGAAGGAATACGTTACACCGACATAAATGTAGAAGCAACTCCAATTACGACGTATATCCAAATTAAACGCACCTTCATTAAAGATAAGGAAGCAAAGCGATATAGTTACTATCTAAAAAAAGGGTATTACCCACAATCTTCGCTCTACGCATTAACGGATTCAGAAGACCATATCTATCGTTCACTTGGGGTGTCAGAGAATGATTCGCACATTACTGCCGATGCCGCTCCTCTTATCGGGCATCCTGATGAACTCATCATCACACCGTGGCGTTTCAATGAACAAGAGTTAGTTCGTCATCGTCCAATTCCTGTAAATGCCGATAATCATATCAATATGCCTTTGACAGTAGATCTAGGCACTACAGGTAAAGTTACATTACTAGATATACAATCAACAACCGATCAGTATGTTTTACGAATACAGCCTGAAGAAGCCTATCAGGCTTACACATCCGCAGCTTCTTTCTGGTACGGGAAATTGAATTCCAATCCAAGACAAGAAGTGTACGCATCTGAAATCGTTCCAGATCGAGAGCATGAAGGTCAATTTCTGTTGAAATTTAATAAAAGTAAAATTAAAAATGGTAATCTTTTATATTATGCGATTGATAAAGTGGTGTATCAGGATCCATTGTATGTAAAACGAACGAATAAATAAAATCAATGATCATTCATTAATTCGATTTTGATATGATGAATAAACAAAAGCCGCTAAGTGATTTAGCGGCTTTTGTTCAGATCAGATATGCTTATTAGCATTTATTCACAAAACAACTTCATCTCTGGGCTGTAGGTCGGATCACAATCTCACTCACATCCACCTGCTCTGCTTGCTCGATCGCAAAGGCAATCGCATCCGCTACTGCTCTCGGCGGCATCGCTATCTCTACATTCGCGCGAACCAACAGATCAGTTGCACTCTCTACATATTCGGTACGTGTCATACCTGGAGAGATGATCGTCACACGTAATTTATCCCCCGCTTCTTGTCTCAACCCTTCGGAAATCGCACGAACTGAAAACTTTGTTCCTGCATATACTGATTGATTGGGTACGACTCGATGTGCAGCGGTTGAGGCAATATTAATAAAATGCCCGGATGCTTGACTTCGGAAAATTGGTAGTGCTTCGGCAATTCCGTATAATACGCCTTTGATATTAATATCAATCATCGCTTCCCAGTCATCTACCTTGAGCTCATCTAATGGGGAGATAGGCATCACACCTGCATTATTGATGACTACATCTAACCGTCCATAATGCTCAATAGCCATTTGCACCAACCTTGCTACATTTTCACGTTTCGATACATCTGTGATCGCATAGAGCGATTCTCCACCAGAGTCATTGATTCTTTTATTCAGTTCTGCGAGCTTCGCTTCTCCTCTAGCTCCCAGAACAAGCTTTGCTCCTTTTTCAGCTAATAAAAGAGCCGTCGCTTTACCGATACCACTACTCGCTCCTGTGATCATAATGACCTTAGAATCCGTATTCATATTAACTTCCTCGCTTTCGTCTCGCTCTGTGTATTGGTTCAGATGGAATAGCATGATTTCAGCTTACATGAATACATCCTTTTTACAGTAGAACATTCCGAAACAATTATTGCCTATTCCTCTGCGTGCGATTAGTGAGTGTATTACGGGTTGCTATCCTTCTTCCGCTACAATAGAATGATACCAACGTCTATTCTATAAAACGAAGGAGCTCGTTATGATAGTATCTTATGCAGATACCGATATATGGCTGAACGAATTAGTTTGCATAATACTACGCCATGCACCTAAAGAAGGTATCTATGATACGGCGATTCCAGGTGTTCATTTAAGACATACAACTCAGATTACACAACCTGTACACTCCATTGCTTCTCCTTCCCTTTACATCATTGCCCAGGGTTCCAAGACGGTGACATTAGCCGGCCAGACCTACCGCTATGACCCGCTACATTATCTCGTTAATCCGGTTCATCTGCCGGTTATTGGAAGAATTGATGAAGCTTCGATGGATAAGCCCTATCTTAGCCTTCAGTTGGACTTTGAAATGGATATGATTTTAGATCTTGTTAAACCACGATCAGAACCAGCGATGATGCAGCAGGATGGAGGGCTATTTGTCGACCACGTGACTAACGATCTACTGGATGCCACTTGTCGCCTGCTTCGATTGCTGGATCATCCTGAGGATATAGATGCACTGGCGCCGTTAATCATTCGCGAAATGCTGTATCGTGTGCTACAAGGCGAGCAAGGAGCAATTTTTGCCCATTATGCTGTCACTGGCAGTTATATATATCGGATACTAACTGTTGTTGACTATATTAATCAGCATTATGACCAGCCACTAAATATTGCTCAACTGGCAAAAGATGTGCACATGAGTGCTGCTACGCTACACAAATATTTTAAACAAGCAACTGCAATGAGCCCGATTCAATATCAGAAAACGATTAGGCTACAAACTGCACGCCGTTTATTATTAGTTTCCCAAATGGATGCAGCAGAAGCCGGATTTCAAGTTGGTTATGAGAGCCCGTCTCAGTTTAGCCGAGAATACGCTCGTATGTTTGGTCTTCCTCCCAAGAGCGACATTAAGCATCAAACCCAATTGTGAATGCTAATCAACTCCTCTATGAATAGAATTATATGTAACGCTTTATTCAAAACAAAAAAGCCACTATTTCAGCAGCAGCTTTTCATTCTATTTTATATTCATTTTGTTGCATTGATTTTATAGATGAGAGCCAGTGGATCACCCTGGCTCTCTTGATCTCTAACGGTAGCGCTGTTTAATGTTAATCCAGATTCGCACCATTCGACTGTATCACCTTCTGATACCAATAGAAGCTATTCTTCTTACTTCTCTTCAGCGTTCCTTTACCCTCATTATCTTTATCCACATAGATGAATCCATAACGCTTGCTCATCTCTCCTGTGGAAGCACTCACGATATCAATACAGCCCCATGATGTGTACGCAATCAGGTTCACACCGTCACGCACGGCTTCTCTCATCTGCTCAATATGTGCTCGCAGGAATTCGATCCGATACGTATCATTGATCGTGCCGTCTGGTTCAACGACGTCCACAGCACCCAGACCATTTTCAACGATCATGATTGGAATGCGGTAACGATCATACACATGGTTAAGCACATAACGCAGTCCGACCGGGTCAATCTGCCAGCCCCAATCTGTTGCTTTCAAGTATGGATTCTTATAGCCGCCAAATACATTCCCTTGCGTCTCATCCCCCTCAGGACGAGTACCTACCACATGAGACTTGTAATAGCTGAAGCTATAGAAATCCACACATCCTTGCTTGAGTGTATTTTCATCGTCAGCATTCATCTGAATCTCGATACCTTTTTCTGCAAAGTAACGCTTTGCAAAGTCAGGGTATTCACCTCGTACCTGAACGTCACTACTTAGCATATTATTGACCTGATCCATGCGAAGTGCTTTTAGCATATCTTCCGGCTTACATGTACTGCCGTAGCCATGACTATAGTTAATCATGCAGCCAAGCTTGAAGTTCGGATTGATCTCATGCGCGAGCTTGACCGCTTTGGCACTGGCTACAAATTGATGATGTAGCGCCTGGAATCTCATCTGCGTGCTATCAACTGCTGTACTGTTGAACACTCCACTATCATCCACCAGCAGTGCTCCTGCCAGATACGCACCGGCAGGCACGATCAGACTATTGATCTCGTTAAACGTAATCCAGTATGTCACCACATCCCGATAACGGTTAAAGATCGCTTCGCAATAGCGAACATAACAGTCGATCATTTCGCGGGAAGCCCATGCGTTGAACTTCTGTGTTAAACCGAAAGGGGCTTCATAATGCGAGATCGTGACAATCGGTTCGATATTATACTTTTTCAATTCAGCGAATACGCGATCATAAAATTGTAGCCCTGCCTCATTCGGCTCGAGCTCATCACCATTCGGGAAAATTCTCGACCATGCGATTGACATACGGTAACAACGGAAGCCCATTTCTGCGAACAAACGAATATCTTCTTCATAATGATGATAAAAGTCGACGGCTTCATGAGAAGGATAGTGTATCCCTTCTTGAATCTCTCTCGTGATTCGTCTTGGAACGGTATGACTTCCGCCTGTCATCATATCGGCAGTGCTTGCTTTCTTACCCTCTACATTCCATGCACCTTCATATTGATTAGCAGCTGTGGCTCCACCCCACATGAAATTTTCTGGGAATACATTTACATTGTCGTGATTCATCAATACTTCCTCCTTAAATAATCTGGATTAGTTTCTCACCGATCGCAATCGAAGGTTTATCCGTGCTAATCACATCTGCAAAATCATCAGAATTGGTCACAATGATCGGTGTTGTAAGGTCATAGCCTTTGGATGCGATCGCATCGGTATCAAATTCAAGCAGCAGATCGCCCGCTTTAACGGTATCTCCCTCTTGGACATGTGCAATGAAATGCTCGCCTTTGAGCTTTACCGTATTCATACCTACATGGATGAGCAGTTCCGCTCCGCCACTTGCGCTGATTCCAATCGCATGGGAAGTCGGGAATACGGCAGATATTACACCATTAACAGGTGAAATGAGCTTTCCTTCTGTCGGTTCGATCGCCACCCCTTTACCCATCGCACCGGAAGCAAAGGCTTCATCGTTGATTGTAGATAACTCCAGCACTTTACCGGATAATGGGGCAACCAGTACACGGTCAGACACTGGCTCAACTGATACTCCAGCGGTAGCAGGCGATTTCACTTGTGTCACCTGATTATTCACATCTTCCAGTATATCTTCAAATCCTAAAATGAGTGTCATGATAAACGTAACGACAAAGCTGATTACACAGCCGATGGCTGCATGGATCAGATTCCATGGGTTTTCCGTAATGAATGCAGGTAGCGTCGCCAGTCCTGCAATCCCTAAAGCAGATCTGCCTACTCCGAACAATCCGACATAGATTCCTCCGACTACGCCCCCGATAATCACCGCGATTAATGGCTTTTTCAAGCGCAGATTAACCCCAAATAAGGCGGGTTCTGTAATACCTAGTAGTGCAGTGACGCTAGTAGAGAAGGCAACTTGCTTGAAAGCTTTGTTTTTGGTTCGCAGAGCGACAGCCAATGCGGCTGCACCTTGCGCGATATTGTGTACAAGCATACCTGGACCGACGATGCTATCTTTTTGAGTCTGAGCATAGGCAGTCAGAACAACAGGTCCCAGACTGTAATGCATTCCCGTCATGATGAGGAATGGGAATGCGCCCCCGATCACACCGGACAATAACCAGCCCACATGCGTGTTGATATAGCCCACACCGAATGCCAGATAGTTACCGGCAATTGCACCAAGCGGGCCTAATACGATAAGTGTTAACGGAGCCATCACGATCAAAATAATCAATGGCTTGAGTATGGACTTTACCACTGAGGGCGAATATTTCTCAGCAAAACGTTCTACATACGACAGAATCCATACTGCCAAAATAATCGGAATAACCGACGACGAATACGTTGCTGGTGTAACCGGAAATCCCAGGAATTGGATTGGCTCACCTGCGGACATCAGTGCCAGGAAGCTAGGATGTAGCAATATACCGGCAACCGTTAAGGACAAGCCAACATTTGCTTTCAGCTTCACTGCCGCGCTCCAAGCCAGCAGCATCGGTAAGAAGTAATAAGCAGCATCGCCGATAAAAGTCATAATCGTATTGAATTGACCGTCCAGATCCACGAGATTGAATGTTTTCAAAATAAGCAAAACGGCTTTGATCATCGCACAGCCGATCATCGCTGGTAGGATCGGTGTAAAGATACCTGCAATCGTATCGAGAATCGTGGTGAATCTTCCTTTTTTCACTGCGGCAGTATCGGACTGCGAGTTGAAGTTTCCGAGCTGAGTCAAGGCTTTGTACACATTGTTCACTTCGTTACCAATGATGACCTGATATTGCCCACCACTGCTAGCAACACCCATTACACCTGGTACATTTTTTAATGCTTCGCCCTGAGCGACTGACTCGTCTTTCAAATTAAAACGAAGTCGGGTCGCACAATGCGTTACACTAGCTACATTTTGCTCTCCGCCAACCAGCTTCAGAACTTCGGCGGCTGTGTTCTCATGTTTCATGGACGTTTCCCCTTTGAACGATTTTGATATAAAAAAAGACCTAGAGTCCGATCGCATATAGATGTGCTCTATACACGATCGGGCTCTAGGTCTTGCCTGCTTCACCAGTAACAATCCTAGTTTATTCATTATGAGATGATCCGCGATATATGAATCAATCTGTTTCTTCATCAATGACTCGCTTGATATGAACGGTTAAGTAGACCAGTTCATCCTCGGTTAATTCTTTGCCGTAATCCACTCGGATCAATTTGGCGATACGCTGACTGCATTCATATTCTTTGGTATATTTTGCTTTAATGATTGGAAGGAAATCGCTATCACCATGCTTCACAACCGTATTATTGAATAAGCGATAAGCAAAGAACTTCAAGTGGGTTGTCAGCCTGGAGTAATGGATTGAGCTTTCATTAAAGTTGATCTTGAATTGATAACGAATAATGTTCAGGACTTTCTGTATAAATTGCGTAATCCTCATCGTCTCTTCCATTTCAGAACCAAGTTCGGCATTCACAATATGAAGGGCGATAAAGCCTGCTTCATCTTCAGGTAGCGCAATATCGAATTCCTGATTAATCATATCGAGCGCTTTCAAGGCAACTCGAAATTCATTGGAATAAAAGGCTTTGATTTCAGACAGTAATGCATTGTTAAAATTCATCCCTTGCTTGTAGCGAGCTACGGCAAAGTTAATATGATCGGTTAAGGTCAAATATATATTTTCATTCAGTTCCTTATTGAGTGTTTCTTTGGCATATTGAATGATGCTATCCGACACACGAATATATTCCATCGGGATTTGCGCAAGCAAGGCATACAATTTACCGGTTACATTTTTAGATTTGAGGAAGAATTCTTTTTCGATTTTGCCTGAATCTACATCGTCTCCCTTCTTCTTTTGAAAACCGATGCCACTCCCGAGAAGCATCATTTCTTGCCGTCTATCATTGACTGCACAGACGACATTATTGTTAATGATTCGTGTGATTTTCATAAGATCTCCTTTTAAAATGAAACGTTTACAAAATTTAGGAATAAAAAAAGACCGATAATGCCGAGCACATGAGATACAGCGAATCATGCCTCGTATTAATCGGTCTTGCCTGCCAAAGCAGTAACAATCCAGATCGCGTTCATTATTTTCTTATAGAGATATATTAGTGTAAAGTATTATTTTTGTCAATTCCTTGATTCGGGTTCGCAATGATGTACGCCCTTCTCCACCGCTAGGTGTAGAGCCATCCGCTTTCTATACTTATTTGATCAAGCATTTCAACCACAGGATTGAGGTGCGATGAACCGTTCTTCCTTATAATAAAGACAGAAGACAAAGTGAAACAATTGACATATACAACACATCAAACAATAAAGGAAGATGCCATTATGCTAGACCACAGTACAAACTTATTCTTGATCGCACTCATTGTAATCTGGGTAATCAGCCGCCAACTACGTCCACGAAAATTAAGCAAACTGACCTTATTTCTACTACCTGTTATTGCGCTATACTTCGCTTCTCAAAATCTACCGCATGGCGATCTTCCTACTTATCAGATTGCCGAGTTTATCCTGATCGTCGGAGTTGCTATATTAGGCGGAATCGTTCAGGCACGTTATACTCGTGTCTATCAGGATGGCGATCAGCTCTATATCCAGGGGAATAAGATTACACTATTCGCTTGGTTGCTATTGATTGCGGTGCGATTCGGTATTAATTTTGCCTTTTATGCATTGTTTGCTCCGGCAGGTTCACCGTTCAGTGTACTGTGGATTTTATGGATCGGCGTTGCGGTGATGTTTGGCACGCGTAATGTGTTATTGTATCGTAATCATTCAGCAGTGCGTGAGATGTTGGTTAATCGTGGACAGGCTTGAATCGTAAGCAGGTTGACAAGGATTCCGGGTATACAACACTCCGGCAAGGAACAAGAATACACAAGGGAGTATGCTTAGATTGAAATGAGGAATCCGAAATGAGGATATCCCGCTATCCAAAAACATCTTCATGTTCTGCCTACTCCCTTCACTTCGTTCCACACATATACACTATTCAAATACACAAAAGCTCCGTCATCCTGCGGTAGATCATCCGCTTCAGGTGACAGAGCTTTTTGTTAAGTTTATGTTAGTATGTTACATCCTGTATGCTATCGTTTCTTATACACAAGCCACGATGACGTTGGAACAGCCTTCTTCTCTCTTCACGCTTGCTGTTCCACCCATTCTCGCAAACGCGGAAATACCTTGAGTGCATTACTATAAAACACTTCTTCCCAATGCGCTTCTGGAATCAAATGCTGAATAAATTCGATCCATGCTTCTAGTGGTACAAGCGGCCAATCGGTGCCAAATAATAAACGATCATACTTTTCTGAAAAGACGATGGCTCTCTTAAAATGATCCACATACGTCTGCTCGCCCATCAAGCGCTGTACTTTAGCGCGATCACCAACGATCCAGCCGGATAAGTCGGCGTATAGGTTTGGGTTCTTTTCCAGCATCGCCGAGGCATCCAGCACCCACGGATCTCCTAGATGGCACAGCATAAAGGTGATATCGCGATGCTTCACGAATGTCTCCTCCATCGCTAGCGGATGTGAGTATTTCAGCAGTCCCTGATCCGCATAGGTTAAGCCGCCATGGATGACAACTGGCAGATCGTAACGACGCGCCAGTTCGTATACCGGATCATAGATTGGATCGCCTACATCATAGTGATAATAGCCAGCATATAGCTTGAAGCCGACGACATGCGGATCAGATAACGCCTGCTCTACAGCTTCAATTTGACCGGGTTCATGCAGTGTCTCTGGATTAATACCAACACAGGTGAACACATGGTCTGGCATCACATCGTTCAGATCGAGCAGCATCGGGTTCGCCGCTTTTTGATCGGGGAAGGCGCCTGGAATCGTCTCCGTCACGCCCATTCCCACTGCGGCAATCACGTTAGAAGCTTCTAGCTCAGCGAGCAGTCCCTTCGTTGTATAGTCAATCGACGCCAGCGTACGCGCAGTATCGTGAAAGGTTTCGATTTCAGAAAAGTGAATATGTGCGTCAATGATTTTCATGTGCTGCTCCTTTCCGACTATACGATTTACTTGGTATCCGCCTCATGGAATCGAATCTGCTTCAGTTCCTTGAACACAGCGACTGGCAATTCCTGTTCAGCGAATACATAAAATTGCGGTATAATGAAGTCTTCTTCACCATGACGGGTGTAGAGCTTTTGAGACATTTCTGACAAGATCACATACGCATCGACCAGTATACCGCTACCTGTTTTAAGCTCGTCAGAGACAATGCTTAGTCGATGTGTACGTTCTGGCGAACTCAGGCTGATAACTCCATCCGGTGTTTCGGTCTCGTATCCAGCTTTGCCTGCCTTGTAGACAAGCGACTCATGGGCTAAATTGCGAACCGTTACTCGGCTATCTGTCATCTGCTCACTACCTTTGTAGAAATTCCAGTAGCGAATGAGCAGTGGGGCAAAGTTACTGCCTGTATGCTGCCGAATACGGACAAATGAAGCCATAACCGGAGTGCCCGGTAATGTCACATAATACTGGCGTAGACTCAATCCCTTATATATTGGATGATCCGTAATGTCCATATCGACCGCTATCCCGTGCCAGTGATTACCCAGTGAATCGGTAATCTCCGTAAACGATACCGAACGCGGCTGCTTCATCATACTACTAGGGGACATTCCTTTGATCTGCACCGTCATTCCGCCTGTCCAAGGGTTCCACCACGACTTCGGTCCTGGCTCTGGATATGCAGAGTCTAGCCATTCCACTCCATTATGCTGCAACGAGAACACGGCAGGTGCAAAATCGTTACTAACCTTGAACTCCAACACGCCGTTATTCACGGCATGCACATCACCATGCTCGTTCGTAACTACTTGGCTAATGATTGGTTGATCGGATATTGGAATAAGTAGACGCTGCTGCTCCAATTCATAGCTGTCCATATCCAGCTTGATCCCTAGCAGATCCACTGTATCTGGTGCTGCGGAAGATAAGGTTAGGGATTCGTTCCATCTGGTTACTTGCTGTTCCTGCGGAATATCAAGTGTCTGACGATCAACTAACTGCTGCGATGATGCGATAACCTGACCGCTTAATACCGTGTTTTTATGTTCGATGATCGTAATGTCTGTTGTTGCTTCTGAGATAAACGGATTCCCACCATTTACGATGATTTCTAGTGGCTTCTTCGTTTGAATCGTTTCAGAACTGCTTTCCTGTAGTGCAAATGCACGGAAATCCTTCCAATCGCTCCATGTACCACCCGCGATTCGCATCGGTGGTGTACATACCGTTTCACCAGCTTGTAAGGCACCGAGTGGATGCTCGATCGCGTACTGCCAGTGATCTCGCATCAATGTGCGATCTTGCGGCCAGGTGATTCCCCAGCTTGTATTCTTTTTACGTGTGAATACCCAATTCTCCGTAATATCTTCCATCAACCAGTAATCAAATGAAGAGGCATCTGGGCCGTATGCCGTATCGACATAGCTACCGCGATAGGGCACCATACTATTTTGCCAGGACATTGTAAATTTCTCTTTTAAAAATAGCGGTTCCGTTCGATCCTGCTCAGCTGTATGTTGAACTTCATAGTGATGCGTAATGATCCCATTCTGACCAATTGCAAGAATGCTCCGCAATCGTACATGCAGCGATTCAAGCTCATATTCAGCCTCCATGATAAAGGAATCTTCCTGACGGAACGAGACTGACGTCGCTCGATCCTGCTTGAATTCATTACTATACGGCAAGCCAAATTTCGGATAGTACAAGCTCCCTCCTGATTCAGATCCCTTATAGATATCCATTGTATTTGTAAGCTTATTCAGATGAACATGATACAGTCCATTCGACGCTACCCATCCTTCTGCTGTCTCGCCGCCAAATACAGCCTCAGCACCAGGCAAGACGAGGCTTATTGGTTGTTCTAGCACTTTGATATACGTTGCTGTATCGGACTCGCCAGGCGAATCTATCTTATGTTCAATCAACAAGGATTGATGCCAGATCCCGTAATCCAGCAAGGTCGCTTGCACCGTTACCGCTTGTCGTCCATGTGCAGGTACAGAAATGTGTAGCTCTGGTTCCCGGAAAGTAAGCAGTGGATGCTCTGGCCAATGAATACGATAGGTTTGCTCCGTATCGTATTCATTTTCAAGTGACACTTCAAGCTCCAATTCTTTACCCACATACCAGGTCTGCTGGGGCTGTTGTAGCTTAAGACGCACCGGGAAGCGCGGCTCGACACCAAGCTTGAATACGGCAGATTGTCCATTGATAAGCAGTTCTGCTTCTACGACAGGATGCGTCTGGAATGGATCTTGTTCCTCTTCAATCGCACTTAGCTCAAATGTAGATGTGATCGTCTCTTCCTGCTCGATCTGGAAGGATTCGTTCAACGACCAGGTGACTTGCTTGTTGGACTTAGATTGAATATCCACGTGTAGCGGCTTGCCTGTCTTGTTCGTAAGCTTGTATTCAATGGGATAGCTCGCGCCAAATGGCAAACGGTGACGCGCCGGAATGGTTGCAGAGATCAGATAATCATCCGTCTCGATCAAGCGCAGACCACGACCTGTACGTTCATATTCCATTCGCAGATACAGGTCATCCTTGCGCCATTCGTATGTAAAATAATCGAAACCATTTTCGCCTGTGCCATCCGGTTCGGTTGCAATCTCGCGAATACTATCGTTGTACCAGTCTATCTTTTCAAAAAATGGCTGTACCGCTGGTGTCTGAAGTACCGAAGGAATCAGGTTAATCAGATGAGTGACATCTTCACGACGCTCCCAGAAAAAGCCTGCCTTTTTATATGTAGGTACAGCCTTCACATTCCCTGGCCATGTGTACAGATCGACGCGCGGCCAGCCGAGCTTGATCGTTTCTTCTACTGCTCGTAGGACGAGTCGCTTGCCTACTTTTTGTCCGTGATATTCGGGGCTTACATTTAACAGCGCAATGTATAGCGCTCCAATATCCTCTTTGTAATGGGAAAAGCTACAATAGCCGATTACTTTGTCGCCAGCAAGCGCAAGAAAGATGTTTAGATGCGGGCTGTTATGATGCTCTTCCAGTATCATTTGCTCTGTCTGAAGTGCACCGTCTCCGCCCCAACTCTCCTGGCTGGCATTCCACATATCAGCGATGGATGCGGCATAGCGTGGTTCGTACTCGACAATGTCAATATGGATTGCGTTTGTCATTCTATAGTTCCTCCTCTAGAGAGACTGGTTATACGTGTACGTCAGGTATTTATGTAGTTCGTTTAAGGTATAGCTAGATTACGATCAATCTACGTGATGCTGGATCAGGTTATACAAATATAGATAAATGCTAGTGTTGCTACACTTCTGCTCCTTTCATCTTCTATTTCGTCGTCGCTTCGTTTCCGCCACGATCACATTTATTGTAGCCGTTTGCATAACAAATTGCCACTTACACACGCCAAATAGAGCCGAAATGACTACAAATACATCATTCATCCGGCTCTATCTTTGGCTCTATCTATTAAAGTTTAATTTGCTCCCACTACGGCATGCGGAACATAAGGCTCTTCCAAAAATGCTACATCTTCGGCAGTTAGTTTGACTTCCAGCGCCCCAACTGCGTCCTCCAGATGTGATAATTTAGTCGCACCGATGATCGGTGCGCTAACCGGTGTCTTTTGTAAAATCCAGGCAGTGGCAATCTGTGCCCGGGATACGCCATAACGATGGGCTAACTCGGCTACACGTTTGATAATGACACGGTCGGTATCCATCGTCGCATCGTACTTGGACTTTTGGACATGATCCGTTTCCGAACGCAGGGTTGATGCTGCATCCAGATCACGTGTGAGTCGTCCTGAAGCTAGTGGGCTATATGGAATGACACCGATCTTCTGGTCGATACAGAGTGGTAGCATTTCACGCTCTTCTTCGCGGTAGAGCAGGTTCAAGTGATTCTGCATAGATACGAAGCGCATCCAGTTATTCTTTTCCGCAACATGAAGAGCCTTCTGGAACTGCCAGGCATACATCGCCGAAGCGCCGATATAACGAACTTTGCCTGCTTTGACCAGATCATGCAATGCCTCCATGGTTTCTTCGATTGGCGTATTATAATCCCAGCGATGAATCTGGTACAGATCTACATAATCGGTTCCAAGACGCTGCAGGCTTTTGTCGATCTCGCTCATAATCGCTTTACGTGATAAGCCTGCGCCGTTAGGACCTTCGTGCATCCGGCTAAATAGCTTGGTCGCGATCACCACTTCGTCGCGATTCGCATAGTCCTTGAGCGCGCGCCCGAGATACTCCTCGCTCGTACCCATGGAATAAATATTGGCGGTATCGAAGAAATTGATGCCTAGCTCAAGCGCTCGCTTAATCACAGGACGGCTATTCTCTTCATTCAGCACCCATTCGTGTACCCAGCGACTCGCATCGCCAAATCCCATACATCCAAGGCAAATTCGTGATACATCCAGACCGGTATGTCCAAGCTTCGTATATTCCATCGTAGTGATTGCTCCCTTCATATTAGCGAGATTGAGTGTGAACATGTGACTGTAAACGATGTACAACTAATCGGCGAGTGTGCGGCAGTGTATGCTTTCGCATAAGCTGTTGTAGCGACTCACTATATAGTATGCGAAATGCTGGCTCTGTCTCGTGCTCGATCAGTGTAATCAGACGACGGATCAGAATTAGCTCAAAATAACGTATCCATTGGCGCATCATGACGGCTATATCATCCTACTATCATTCGATGTATAGCCAGGTTCACCTCCTTATCGTATCCATCTATCCGCAACGATACAGCTGCAGTAGGTATGAATACAGTATGCCTGTAAATGAAGAACAGGAGGTATCTCATTCATATTGAATGATTGCCTATTTCTATCATGCTCATTTCCATGGAGATCATGCAGGAGGTATAATCAAAATATATCAGCCCAGTGTTTGGCACCATAAACGCGAGATGAAATGAGAAAGGGATTTTTGCGCAGCAAAAATGCGTACTACCACAGCATGGGCTTATTCTAATTATAAGATCACGCTATCATAGCAGGGATATTCAGCAAAAGGAGGAGAATCATGTCCGAGAGTATCTATACAAAGCAGGATGAGCTAGCGGCATTGATCCTACAGCATTGCCCGGAAGAAGGCGTATGGGAGACGGCGATTCCTTCACTATTTCTTATCCATCATCGCCAAATAACAGACAAAGCCTATCAGGTATACAAGCCCTGCTTCTGCTGTATTGCAAGCGGGGCAAAGGATATTTTTCTAGCAAATGAGCATCTCTCTTATGGTCCTAATAATTATTTAATTGCTTCGATGAATCTGCCCGTGGTAGGTCAGGTCGTACAAGCTTCTTTTAATAATCCTTACCTCAGCTTCAAGCTGGAATTTGCGCAAACTCAGATCCTTGAAGTGTTAAACGAAACCGATCTAGCACAGCCAACACGCGAAAGTGCTAAGCGTGCACTATTTGTCGGCCAGACAGAGCCAACGCTACTTGATGCGGTGATGCGCTTAACCCGGTTGCTCGATCAGCCGAAGGATATTCCATTTCTCGCGCCGCTATTTATAAAAGAAATTTTATACAAGCTGCTCCAAGGTAGCTTCGGTACGATGCTGGCACAGATTGCACTAGAAGGTAGTAGCTCCTATCGTATCCGTGAAGTGATCGAACAGATTACCCGACATTATGAACAGCCACTTCGCATTGAAGAGCTAGCGGAAATGGCAAGCATGAGCGTATCGTCATTCCATCGTAACTTCAAAGAAGTCACGGCGATGAGTCCGCTACAATTTCAAAAGCAAGTGCGTTTGCAAGGAGCTCGCCGCATCCTGTTATCTGAATCGGCAGATGCAGCAGATGTTGCCTTCCGAGTCGGCTACGAGAGCGCTTCGCAGTTCAGCCGTGAGTATGCGCGTATGTTTGGAGCTCCGCCACGGGCAGATATTAAGCAGCTGAAGCAGAGGTATGGCAATATATTAAATGCTTGAGCTGAAGCTTCATCTATTCTCGAATACGCTATTCGCCTCCATAGAATGAAAATAACGAGGAATCCCCCTATCTCATATGGTTAGGGGGATTCCTCGTTGCTGCGTACCTCTTAACCGAGATACGTCATATATTCAAATGCCGTAATTCCATACACGCTTTTAAAATGCTTGTTTAGATGAGTCAAATCGACAAATCCACATTCTGTCACAGCGAGATATACATCTTTCTTTTTCTCGATCAAGTGCTTGGCGTACTCAATCTTACGATTCAGAAAGTATTGATAAGGAGAAATACCCGTCTGCGCCTTGAACATGCGAATCAGCTGGAACTTCGACAGATCAAGCTCCTGACTCATTTCGTCCAGCTTCATCACACCACCCAGATCGGCATGCAGCATTTCCTTGGCCTTATTAATGAAGCCAGGGTCTTGCACATGTGGAGAGGTGAGGTCTGCCCCGGTAAGACTATCCGCAAGCGAGACGAGTCGTTCACTACGAAGTGCTTCATCTCCGCCATGTACCATAACACGCGACAGCTCTAGAATTTTGCGATTTAGCTCCGGATCATACACAACTGGCGATGAGAAATGTAGCCAATCCTTCTTGCCTGCTGCTTCGGTCAACATCTGCGGATCAATATAGAGCATCACATAATCCAGCCCTTCTCTACCCTCCGCCATACCGTCATGCGCCTGCTCCGGGTTGAACATCATCACACCGCTGGAGTGAGATAGATGCAAGCTACCATCCATCGTAAACCGCTGAATCCCACGTAGCGTTACGCCAAATGAATACTCCTGATGCGAATGCCGCTTATACGTAAAATCCTGAATACTCGCAGACAGCATCGTGATACCTGTCTCTTTTTTATATTGAAAACGTTCGGTTGGGTTCACATGACTGCCTCCCTTATACCCACATCATAACCGCTGCATAGATAAGAAATAATGTCATAACCAGATTAGCGATTCGTTGATTTCGCTGTAAAAATGTTTTGAAAATTGTACCAAACATCACCCAGGTTGTATAGGCAAGAAAGCCAATACATGTCACGCCGAGCACACCTGCAACCAACGTTAATATCGCCGGATCATACGGCATAATAAACGTCGGAATGACGGTCATCGTAAATAAAATCACCTTCGGGTTCACAAATTGTGTGATAAAGCCAGCCTGGAATGTACCCATACCGCTGGTCGTATCTGCTTCATTGTCTTCCGTAACAGTCTTCGGCTTCGGCTTACGTGAAATCTGATAAGCTAAATATAGCATGTACAGGCTACCGATGATCTGCATCCCCAGCATAATTCGTGGCAATATAGCGGCAAGTATCCCATTGAACAGGGCAGAAGCGGTCAGTAGTAGCCCAAATGCCACCGTTGCTCCATAAGTGTACCGTAGCGCACGCTTCGTCCCTTCCTGGTTCGCAATCGACAAAATCATAATATTACTCGGCCCCGGTGTAAATGTAACGATAAAGCAATAAAATAGAAAAGACAGTATACTCATAATCCAAACGCCCCTTTATCGAATGTGATGTTTGTATATGAATATAACTGTCTTCAGGAGATCGCTATAGTATATTATTGCAGGTCCATTATTTTATCTGGCATGGCTTGTCGAATGTGAAAATGAAGATATAATCTGCGCAATTTCTTCTACAGGCTGCTCTGCTCCAGACTCTAGCCACTGGTTAATCACTCCCATTGCTCCATACACCATGTACGTATAATGATAATCCATATCTTTCATTTCCAATTTAGATTGTTCCGTAAGCTTATTCGATGCTATAGATGAATCCGTAGGCTGTATAGATATAGCTCCCGTGTACATTTCCAGAATGATTCGCGTGAATAGATGTCTGCCACTTTCACCAAGTAACAGCAGATGATACAACGACTTTTGTTCTTGAAATGCTTGTAATAACGATGTCAAGCCGCCTCCGCTTTCGCATAGTCCCTCCTTTGTCGTTAAAATCTCCATGGTCTGTTTATAAATTTCCTCTTGCAAGCATTCTAATAAATGATAGACGTCTCTATAGTGCAAATAGAAAGTCCCTCGATTAATATCTGCCCGTTTACATATCTCTGTAATCGTTATTTGTGAAATTTCCTTCGTCTGAAGCAGCTCAAGAAAGCTATTTTTAATATGCTCCAGGGTATATTGAGTGCGACGATTATTTTTGATCCCAGCCATAAGACACTCCTTCCTTCCATGTATTCAACAAAACGAGGGAGAACTGTTGAGTACATAACAGATCCTTCTCGATTGATTATTGTGATCCTCACCGTGGGCAAATTATACTGACAACATGCTATAAAATCAACAGCTGTCAATTTATTATCGAAATGGAGTGTGTATCATGAATGCCCACCGTTCTTCTAATTCTATTTTAATCATTGGTGCAGGTGCGACTGGTTTTTCAGTCGGGTATCATCTAGCTCTCGCCGATGCGAAAATTACATTTCTCGTGCGACCTGATCGCGTCGATGCTTTTAAGGCACCTCAGCAACTGTACTGCTATGATGATATGTCACTAAAAACATTTGACCATTATGAGGTGGTTGACCACATTAGTCAGGTGCAGGATCAATTTTTCGATTTTATTATCGTGACACTGGATGGACAGGCAAGTCGCTCAGACGCCGGTGTACAATTACTTGATGATATTGGTAAACTAGCACGCCAACATGGGACAAGTATTATTATGTGTGGTTTTGGACATGGGTTAAAATCGTTCTATATGGAACATACCGGACTACCATCTAACCAGATCCTACGTGGTATGCTCGGTATGCTAGCTCATCAGTCCCATGCTCCACTCCCGGTACAAAAGCCGGCGGATGCGGAACAAATTGCCCAATCTATTATTTGCTATCGCCATCCATCAGATCGACATGGCTTCCGAATCGAAACGGCTGATAACCAAGCAGCACAGCGCTTTACGGATTGGTATAATCGTTCGCAAGTTTCAATATGTACGCAGGCAACTCCCATTATGTTTGATTTGTTTTCCAGTATGGGATTTCCAGTGTATGCTGCTTGTGATTTAGCCGGCTGGCCATCTTTTACAGATATGATCAAAGATCATGCGTCACTATGGTCATTAGCTTGCAAAGCACAGTCTGAGATTGCCACTTTGCCACAGCATGGACAAGAAGGGCTGCAAATGGCACAAGCGATGAACGAGCATACCACTGCTCATATTCATCAAAAGATGGAACAAGAAATGCTGCCGCTGGATTATCAGGCCTTTAATCGTTTTCACCACGGTTACAAGGTAGCCGCCCAAGATAGGGGCTCCATGCAGATTTCGCTTGCTCAAGGACAACAATCCGGACATGAGATGCCGGCGCTAAAACAATTACTAGACTTGCTTGATGAACGACTGAAAAATAAAGAACAATAAACCCATCAATTGATATAAAATCCAAATCAGCTTGCAGCAGTATAACCCAAATAACGCCCAAACGGAGTATATAATATCTCAACTCCATTTGGGCGTTATATTGGTTTTAAGCTTTTATGCTATACGAATACTGTCAAAATGTATTATCGTTTAATCCGACAGCTTATCCAGCGTCTCAAAGTCCTCATCGCTTAACTGCAAATGAGCGGCTTCGATATTTTCATCCAAATGGGACACCGTAGACGTGCCTGGAATCGGTAGCATCACTGGCGAGCGACGCAATAACCAGGCAAGTGCAACCTGGGCTGGTTTTGCATCTAAACGCTTCGAAATTTCATCCAGTGGACCGCCTTCACGAGCAAGCTTGCCTGTTGCAAGGGGGAACCATGGGATAAAGGCAATATCATGTTTTTCCGCTTCCTGTAATAAATCCTCGGCTTTACGAGTAGATAGATTGTATAGATTTTGCACAGATGCGATCTTCGTAATTTTATTAGCTGCGTGTAGCTGCTCTACATTTACTTCACTCAGACCGATATGACGAATTTTGCCTTCCTGACGTAGCTTTTCCAGTTCACCTAGCTGATCTTCGAGCGGCACCTTCGGATCAATCCGGTGTAGCTGGAATAGATCAATTCGTTCCAGTCCCAGATGTCGCAGGCTTAGCTCTGCCTGCTGGCGCAAATACTCAGGCCGACCTACTGGACGCCAATCATTTGGGCCAGAACGGGTCAAACCTGCCTTGGTCGCGATAACGAGATCGTTCTTATACGGATGAAGCGCCTTACGAATCAATTGCTCCGCTACAAATGGACCATAGGAATCGGCGGTATCAATAAAATTCACACCTAGCTCAACCGCGCGCTGCAAGACGCGCACCGCTTCGTCCGGATTCTTCGGATCACCCCAAATACCTTCACCTGTAAGCTGCATACTGCCATAACCGAGACGATTAACTTCCAGATCACCGCCAATTTTAAACGTACCCGATGCGGCTGCATTCAAATTTTCTGTTGTCATCGAACATGCTCCCTTCGTTTATGGACTGAACAGGAAAAGAAAGACTGAATAGGCTTCATTCAGGCTCATTGTACATCCTTTTATCCTCTTACCCCTAATTGAATATTTCTATACCTTTTTATGAGGTAAAACAATATAATTTTAAACAATCTTTATTTATATACATAATTATAGTTATGTAAACTAATATAAAGTGATGTGTTTAATTTGATTTGTTAAATCCAATTTCCCAAATCAAATCTTGAATCCAACATACAGTGTACAATAGATCTATACTTCCGATCTACTGCACACTGCAACTCTGATCTTACTTTTAAATGCTACTTTTAATTCACATACTTCTGCTACTTCTGTATCGAAGATTACTCCCCAATTATTGTGTACGATATGCGTTTCTATCCAGCAGGATTGATCCGGCTTGCTAATTACAAATATTCTGCCAAAATCACATCAGTCTGATATGGAGTAACACCTTCATCTAACGCAAATACGATATCTGCATCCTCTGCCCGATTAACAATGGTTCCTCGTGCTTCGGCATGAAGTTGGAACAACTCCGCTAGCATTGGACGCCTTAGATCGGTAAACGCATGTCCTAGCATTTGCAGACTTGTCATATTGTCGGCAGCCGTGATACGGAAGCTTCGGTTTCGTGGTACCGCATCCAACCAGATCATCTCCCATTCTTGCAGATCCAGCACCAACGGTACACATTGCTGCGCTTCAACCGTCAGATCGAAGCGTGCTTTGACGGTTGAAGGATCATAGACTTCTCCTGCTTGTGGATCGTCTCGCATCATAAACCCGGCAAAGCATTCCGGTAACTCTGACATCGCCTGTCCGGTATAACATGCTACCTGCATGAGAATGTATCGCGCACTGGTGGACTGACGAATCTTGGACAGGTAGAGATCAATGAATTCAGATGCTCCATGGGGTGCATCAACGATATCTCCACTATGAACGGCATATTTTTCTTGCAAATTATAAAAGGCTAGCGTCTCGATAGGTTGCCAGTTTGTATCCAGCAGCACAGCAGACAAGTCGATATCGACGCGCCGATCAGAGCCATGATTCATATTTTTCCACCAGCAGAACAGGCGCACGGTATCACCATCTGGCATTGGAATGCGGCTACCACGAGGCAATGCACGTAATGCACGGCTGGCAGAACGCTGTGACAGTGGAACTGGAATCTGTTGTAGCTGTGGATCAATATACACCGTCCCAAGTGCTGGTCGGTCATGGAAGCGACGCTTCAGCTCATCTCGAATCAACTGCACAATCCTAGATGTTACTGACACATGTAGAGCAGGTAGGCGATCATATACAGCAACGACCTTCCCCATATTACCTTTAGGGAAAAAGACACGATACGTTCTTCGCTCCTGACGATGACTGAAATGCGCCATCATCTGAAGCAATAACGGAACGGCGAGGCTGCATAGATGCTGTTCCAATTGTTTAATAATCATCGCGGTATGCTCAGGCTGTGAGCGCAGCAGCGCATCCAGGCGACGTGCCAATTCACCTGGACGTGTGCCTAGCTTAGCGATAACAGCAGGATCTCGTTCCTTCATACCACGCTCAATCTCTGTACGCGTTGTGGGAATAGAGCGCTCCCGACGCAGCGCGGTGAACGCGTCAAATGCACGTGGATAACGTGTACGCATCTCGCCTGGATGTAATAACTCTCCAAGTCGTTTCCACTGCTCACGATACAGCACCATATCTTCTAATGGATTAACAGTACGCTCCAGTAATCCTAGTAGTAATCGTCGCTCGGCACGTCGAAATTTACGAAAATGATATGCCGTTCGTGAATTGGAATTCGGTTCGACTGAAGCAGATCCCCTTATCGCTTGATTCAAGTTGTACACATTGGCAAATACATTCCTTAACTGGGGTAGCTTCTTCGCCCATGCCAGATCGGTATCTAATCCTGACAAGCCTGCGGCTAGACGTAGCACATCAGTCGCTGTGCGAAAATACGGAGCAAGCTTCTGGCTATCTGCACGTCCGCTTTCTAGCAAGATCGCAGCGATAAACGCAAGGTTTTCCTTGTATGGAATATGTTCAGGCAAGACCCACTCTACCTGTTCAATTTTGCGTAATCCTTCAGCCAGATCATCCTTATCCTGTGCAGATAAGGAGCCTTTCGCTGTAGCTAGATCGCGCAATATATCAATACAGCGATCTGTTACTCCAAGCCCGATCGGTATAAGCTTGTCCACTGCCTTTACAGGCTGACGTGGTGCTGGTTCATGATCAGGACGATCTCCATAGTAATAATGTAATAGTGCATTCAGATACAGCTCACCTGCAGACGCTTCCATGACCTCAGCAGGGAAATCGGGATACATGGGTTGGTAGCTCACATGATCGCCAACCATATGCTGAAGTACAGGCACTATCTGACGATACAGCTCAGCCAGATCGACAACAAACAACTGACGACATGCTGTGATCAGTTCCGGTGCAAAAGTGTATCCTAACTGCTCGATATCTTGAAGCATTGAAGCCAGTGCACGGTCAACTGTCTGTTGTACAAGATGTCCGTTTGTTCCACTCCGATTCTCAAGGGCTGAAGAATGGTAAGGTGGTTGATCTATTGGCTCATATATCTTTTCTGTATATCCACCCGCTTCATCAGCGGATAATTTATTCTGTATACATGCTAGATGCGTATAGGTCGTCTGCTGGGTAGGCAGCATTACCTGTCCGGTTCGACGCAGCAGGATTGGATTCATCCATTTTGAAGTTTCATATACATAATTATGCGGCTGATCCACATGTTTATCCATAAGTATATACCTCCTCATTCACAAAAAAGCTGCAGGAGAGCAGGAACACTAGTTAGCCATTTCAAGGAAAGAAGGAAGTGTTCACAATAGCCTGCAGCTATTTTTGTGTGATGATATGTTTTGATAAGTTTGATAAGTCTGTTTCGTTTCTATGAACTTATCATATCCTGTCTACTGTTCAGCCAACAGGGTACAAGTATGGCGAACACAGAAAAATATAATTTTCTCAAATTAGCGAAAATTGCATCTATTTAAATTTTGCATATAATAAATGAGTAAGTGTTCATTAATAACTTAATGTCACTTTGTTAGTTCGTCGACTGTAAGACGACCAATTCATCGAAATGAGGAGTGAATGATATGGTACAAACACGAGTGCTCAGTGCTTCGCACGCGAAAGCCCCTTTTGAAAAGACAACAATTGAACGTAGAGAGCTGCGTCCGAATGATATTTTGATTGATATCAAATTCAGCGGTATTTGCCATTCGGATATTCATAGTGCATATGATGAGTGGGGTGGCGGCATTTTCCCAATGGTTCCTGGTCATGAGATTGCCGGTATCGTTGAGGCTGTCGGTAGTGAAGTGACGAAGTTTGCGATTGGAGATCGCGTCGGAGTTGGCTGTTTCGTCGATTCATGTGGCGAGTGTGAATACTGCCAGCGTGGAGATGAACAATATTGCACGAAGGGTGTCGTACAGACGTATAACTCGCGCGAGTATGATGGCACGCCTACATACGGTGGGTATAGCCAGAAGATTGTGGTGAAGGATCGTTTTGTCGTAGGTATACCAGATAACATGGCAATGGATGCAGCTAGTCCGCTGCTGTGTGCAGGGATTACGACGTATTCTCCACTTAAATATTGGAATATTGGCCCTGGTAAAAAAGTAGCTGTCATCGGTGTTGGCGGACTTGGACATCTGGCGCTGCAATTCGCGCGTGCACTTGGTGCAGACGTGACTGCGCTTAGCCGTTCCGCAAGTAAAAAGGATGAAGCACTGGAGCTCGGTGCACATCAATACTATTCCACTGAAGAACCAGCTACCTTTAAGGAGCTTGCAGGTCAGTTCGATCTGATCCTGAACACGGTATCCGCCAACTTGAATGTAGATGCGTATCTGTCCTTACTGCGTGTAGATGGTACACTCGTGAATGTCGGTGCACCGGCTGAAGCGGATCAATACCATGTATTCTCCCTGATTATGGGTCGCCGCAGTATTGCTGGCTCGCTCGTAGGCGGTATCGCTGAAACACAAGAAATGCTCGACTTTGCTGCAGAGCACGGTATTGCGCCGAAGATCGAAGTCATTCATGCTCATCAAGTGGATGAAGCTTACGAGCGTGTACTGAATAGTGATGTTCGTTATCGCTTTGTTATTGATATTGCGACGCTGGATTGATCATATTCAAACGCAGCACGTTTAATCTTTTGATATAACAAAAGGCAGTAGCCTCTCTGACTGATGACATCCATCACGTGGAGAGCTACTGCCTTTTTAATTTTCAGCATAAACCAAAGATCAAGTATGAAGTGATATATATAAATATGCGCAGGATTAGCTTGAATTCGCTACTGACTATTCACTCGCCATCCAGCTCGTATCGTGCCATTCTTTCCTTTTCCTGCTGCATCTGTAGATCAATTCGGCTTCGCATCTCCTGTAAAATAAGAGCCAGTACCTCTCTCCGCTCGCCCAGATCAAGCAGCACTTGCCGTAGACCCTCACGCTCCAAGCCTTGCATTGAACCTGTTTGACGATAACGTGTTAACACCTCCGAGACGCGAACGATCTCCTCCTGTAGCTCATGCAGATAGCCAGTCACTACTTCGAGCGACTCCACATAGACTTCACTCGCATAGCCTTGCAATGGAGAACGCAGAAAACGTTCGACATGATCACCCTGTATAAGTAATGGGGTGAATACCGGATTACCTAATAGAAGCTGTAGCGTCTCCATCTGCATCTCTGCAGGTAACCGATCAACGCTAATCGCCTCGTTTCGCTCTACCATTTGTTGCAGTCGAGATGATAGCTCGGTAGGGTCTGATGGAAGCTGCCCTACTTCACTTTTGCGCACAAAATAGATCATTGCCTTCTATCCTCCGATCTCCAAGTTGAGCAGCCATAGCAATCTTCAACTACGACGGATAGGCTGTGTTGGTCTGGCTTTCATAGCATGCATTCCATTGAAATCCCAATATATTCCGTTTACTTAGTTATTATAATACAAGTCCTTCATTTGTTCATGGTATGGGATTATTCCCCGTATATGTTTGCTCTATCTTTTCTTCAATTCGTTGCAAAGGCTTCTCCTGATTGGATCTCATGCGTTGCCAGACTTATAGTATCTCTGATCCACATCGTAGACAGATTCGGAAAACCAAATGAATCCAAGTGTAATCCACTCAAGCTTCGGTTAAAGTATGAACGCTGATTAATATGATTACCCAACAATAGCCAGTGCTCATCCTGAAGCTTGCGCTCCATCGCATCCAGAATCTGTTCTCTCTCAGGTCTCTCACTGCGCATCACATCGCGTAGCATTCCGTGCAGTACGTCAAGTTGATCCATATCCAGTAACTGATGCAGGTGATTAACCTCATTAGAGAAGAAATTAATCAGATCCCACTCCCAATCATCCTCCAGGACCTCTACAGCTAGAGCAATATGTCCGCTAATGAGAAGCTTGTCCTTGTTATCCTTTTGTGGATCAAGCACCAGATTCAGTCCGATCGCATGGGCACGCTCCAGCATCCACTCTGCTTCTCGCCGATCCTCGCTTTTGTCCGTAAAACTCAAAATGACCTCTTCTCCCTGGTAGCTACTACATGCAAGCTGCTGCTTCGCTTCTTCCAGACTTCTACGCGTAATAGTCTGCTGTGCACTTTTCCAGGGTAAGAAGCTGGCTGCTGGCAAGGTTCGGTCGCCTTGAAGCTCTTCTTGCATGGTCTGACGATCGTATAATAACCGGATGGCATGGCGAAAATGAATATCATGATGAACACCTGGCATACGCATATTAAAAAGCAAGTATCTGCCCCCAAGTGCAGGATGTGTCATCTGGCGACTATTCCCATGCTCGGTCTCTTCTCGCTCTGTATCAGGCATAATCCGATAATACCGCGGAATCGCTCCTTGCTCTAATAAGAACCAGACGTCTACACGATCCAGAATCGGACGATAACCATAATAACCTTCAAATGCAGTAAGCGACATTTTACTTGCGCTTAGCTCAGACACTCGAAATGGTCCCGTGCCAATAATTGTGACTTCTCCCTGCTCATGCTCGGGGACAATCGCCATACTAATATTGGAGATCAGATGTAAAAACATCGTATTGCGCCGCTTAAGCTGAAAAGTTAACGAATAGTCATCATGGAGCTGAACATCTTCAATGTCCTGGTATAGCCACCCAATATTGTCTCCCCTGAGCTTAATCCGCTGAAGCGTCGCTTGAACATCACGGGAGGTGAATAGCTTGCCATCATGAAATCGAATCCCTTTACGTAAATAAAATGTCCAGTGCATCTGCTCTGCATCATGCTCCCACCGATGAGCAAGCTTGGATACAAAGCGCTCGGTCTTGGAATCGTAGGCAACGAGCGTATCAAAAATATGCCGCATGAGAAAAATCTCAAACGCGCTAAATACACGCACTGTATCCAGCTTACCAAGCGGACGATACCTGACCATACGCAGTACATCCTGCCTTGAGCTTTCTTCTTTCTCCTGATGCAGTCCAAGATAAATATTAATGCGCTGGGATAGTCGCTCACGCACCACTTCATCTCCTTCAAATACACTCACCAGATCAAGCGCTTCTTTTACCTTATCCCGGTGGAGTAAATGTTGAACACGTTCCTCAAGCATCTCTCCATGCGAACGTAGAAACTGTAAGCTTGAACAATTGCCTCGACCACGTCCCGGTTGCCATACGATCCATTCATGTGCTTCAAGCCTGCGTAAAACCAACTTCACATTTCGCGGCGTACAGCAGAGCAGCTCAGCTAGTCTGGCGACGGTAACTGTACACGTGAAGTCGGGCTGTTGCTCTGCCTCTAACCACTCATATAGCTGTAAATATTGGATCATATCGTGCTCCATCGTATAGAGACGTCCTTTCTGTCCTATGTAGTCTTGTCATCTATTCTCATAATCTGCTAATTCTTAAGTTCTATAGGTTGAGAGTATCTATACATCTAACAACTCTTCTCATAATTCATAAGGGCATCATAATATTTTGCATCAATCATAAAAGGGGAAGTCGCTTTGGAAAAGTCTACTCTTTTTCTTCTCCTTTTTACTTTTTACAATAATAACAACTTCACTGTCGGTTTGTAAAATAGAAGGAGTGTTCCACATGCTTGCAAAAAATCTAGCCTTTATCCACCCACTTGCCTGGACAATCATCATAGGTACGATGTTTGGCAGGCTCGTCACTTCCATGAGCGTTCCTTTTCTGGCGATCTATTTAACGTCTACTTTACACGTGCCTGCTACCCAGACCGGACTGATTATTGCGGGTAGTGCATTGGCAGGTGTGATGGTGAGCTTTTATGGCGGATATATCTCGGATCGGATTGGACGTAAAAAGGTATTACTTGTATCTGTATTTTGCTGGTCGCTCGTCTTTTTCGGATTTGCGACAGCAGAATATGTGTGGATGTTCTTCGTCGTTAATGTATTGAACGGGATTTGCCGCTCTACCTTTGAGCCAGCAGCACGGGCATTATTATCCGATACGACACCACCTGAACATCGGCTGCTTATCTTCAATATGCGTTATGCAGCGATTAATATCGGCGTTGTGTTTGGACCTTTGCTGGGTCTCCAGCTGGGATCAGGTGGATCTACATTCCCCTTTTTCATTACCGGTGCTGTGTATGTACTGTATGCGTTTGTACTTGTATTGCAGTTCAAGCTTCATGCACCTCCCGCGAAGCCAGCTCATGCCGATTCCTCGGTCAAGCCGAATCTTCGCGAAGCACTTCGAGTGACTACATCCGATCGAATCTTTTTGCCCGTGCTGATCGGAATGATCTTTTGCGTTCTTGGATATGCGCACTTTGATTCTACACTGGCACAGTATTTATCGGTGACGCCTGACATCAGTAACGGCAGTAAGATCTTTTCGTATATGCTTGCGATGAATGCGATAGTTGTATTAATCGTTCAGTATCCTCTGGTGCGTACAGCAAGGCGCTTTCGTCCGATCGTACCTCTTATCGCAGGTAATACCCTGGTCGGCTTATCCTTGTTATTGTTCGGTATCGCGCATAGCTTGCCGATGTTCATGCTAGGCGTCTTCATCTTCACTGTTGGTGAAGTGCTGATGTTCACGATGACCGATATACTGATCGACCATATCGCTCCATCCAACTGGAAAGGAACCTATTTCGGTACGATGGGCTTCAACAATATCGGTTCGATGCTGGCTCCCGTTGTCGGCGGTATGCTGGTTGATCGTTTTGCCTTATCGAGTGGAATGATGGTGTTCACACCGCTTGCGCTTCTGACCGTGGTTGGGCTTCCCTTCCTACTTCTCGCGCATCGCCGTCTAACCGTTCGCGACCAGCAAATCGAAGCCCAGCAACTTGAACTTTCGGTCGAAAAAGTGAAAACCGTATAATAACTAGCCGTTTCGATAACAAAATGAAGAAAAAAGTTCATAATCTTAGAAGTGTGGGTATGTATAAGTGTAACGCTGTATTCAAAGTGAAAACATACTATCTACCTGTGCATGGACACCTGTGTATTATTTCTGTATAGACGTATGGCATAGATCCTAATCGCAATATGATGGATACGTGAGAACATGGCATCCACTGCCGTTACTTATGCAGTGACCGTTCACACGTATTCATCATTTTTGTATGCCCTCACTGAACGTTCATACTAGAAATTGCTGGATTTTCTAATCCAGTAGGTATATATTTATCTTAATGTGCAATGAATGTTTAGGCATATTTTCACAAATATTCCTATACTTTTGTGAAAAAAGTTATAAAGTTTTCACAAATTCGTGTCGTAATTTTTAAAAACGTCATTTACATCGCATGTTCGTACCTTATAAATGGTATGATGGACACATATCAAATACTGAAACGGGTGACATATATAGAGATGAAAAATCAAACTGGTCAAGCTATACCTATGCAGGCAACTTCGTTTACTGCCATTTTCTTTGCGACCATCAAAACGGGAATCATCAAATCTAACCTGATTGCGATGTTTGCCGGATTGAGCATGGCTATTTATGTGTTAAATCTATCGTTCTTCGAGCATATTGGAGCCATTATACTGGCTTTTGTTGGCTCCTCGCTCGTAATCGGTTCTGCCGGAGCATTTAACAATCTGTATGATCGTGATATTGACGCGATTATGGAACGTACCAAGACGCGTCCTACCGTAACCGGTAAAATGGATGCGCCGAACGGTCTTGCAATCGGTACAACCATGGCGCTGATCGGTATCGCAATGCTGTACCTCAGCTCTCCACTCGCCGCATTGTTCGGCTTCCTCGGTCTGTTCCTGTACGTGGTGCCTTACACGATGTGGACCAAACGCAGAACGATCTACAATACAGAAGTGGGCAGCCTATCCGGTGCCGTACCTCCACTAATCGGCTGGGCAGCGGTATCCAGCGACCTTGGACACTGGGGAATCTGGGCGCTCGTTGCAACGATGCTGTTATGGCAAATGCCTCACTTTTACGCGATTGCAATTCGTCGCTTTGATGAATACAAAGCAGCAAGTGTTCCGATGCTGCCAGTCGTAAAAGGTCTGAAACGCACGTATGCACAAACGAACTTCTATCTGGTCTTGCTTGTGGCATCGAGCCTGATGTTCTGGCCACTGAGCCCTTACATTGCTGGTGTTGCATTTCTACTAAGTCTGTCCTGGCTTGTATTCAGCTTCCGTAGCTACCAAAAAGACGGCACAGTTGAAGATGTGAACAGCTGGGCGAAGAAAATGTTCATTTTCTCACTCAACCACATTACGCTGTTGTTCCTGATCATTATCGCGTTCTCGCTGATTGCACAGTGGTTGAGATAAGAAGCCTATCGAACAAGCGGTCAGTCAATCCACCTTAATACTCTGTAACTTCAATAGCTCCTGCTTTCGTACCTCAGGGTATGAGATCAGGAGCTTTTTTCTATATATCATCCAGCTTTTTAAGCCTTTTCCTCTATCCTACCTATCATACAAAAAGGAGACAGAATGAACTCTGTCTCCTTCTCTTCTTTCGTTTCGATTTGATGTATACATACTTACATTCTTGACCGCTCATCTTGCTATGCTCGCTGTTGTTTACGTTCGAGCTTGCGTAGTTGACGCTTTTCCTTCGACTGTTCAACCACCATATAGAGCGATGGAACAACGAACAGGGTTAAGACCGTCGAGAATACAAGACCGAAGATAATAACTACACCCAGTGGACGGAATAATAACTCTCCGATGGTCGCAATCGGAATCATACCTACAATTGCTGTTAGTGAGGTTAACAGAATCGGACGAAAACGGGCAGAAGCTGCCTGAATCACGGCTTCCTTGAGCTCCATCCCTTCACGCCTTGCTTCCTCAATAAATTCAATCAATACAATCCCGTTTCTTACGACAATCCCTGCTAATGCGACAATTCCCATAAGCGACATAAATCCGATAGGTGTACGAGTAATGAACAATCCTAATACTGCACCAGCTGCTGCTAGATATACTGTCGTCATAATAATAAACGGAATGGATATCGAGTAGAACTGAATCACAATCAGGATGAAAATCATAAATACAGCTACGACGAATAGTTTGCCTAGATCACCAAATGTGTCTGCTTGATCAGACGTTTCGCCGCCAATCGTCCATGTGTAGCCTTCTGGAAAATTCGTCTGTTCTAGCTTGGGCTTAATATCACTCATGACTTCTGTAGCCGTGCGTCCATTCACATCAGCTTCAATCGTATTTACACGCTGTAGATCATAACGATTGATCTGCTGAATCGTGAAGCCGGGCTTCATCTGTACTAATTGAGCTAATGGTATCTGCTTGCCCGTACTATTGGTCACATTTATCTGTTGTATTAACGTAGCAGGGCTGACAGACTGTGATTCATTCATGTACAGCTTCATATCCACCAAATGCTGACCATTATCAAAGTCACCGACACCAATTCCACTACCCATCATCAGCAGAGTTTGTGTCAGATCCTGATAACTTACACCGTAGCGATCCATCGCTTGCTTGTTAACAACAAAGTCTAGCGCATAATTATCATTGCCCATCGTATCTGTAATGCCATACGTACCGGAAGTCTCACTGATGATCTGCTTGATCGTGTTGGTCATCTTGCGCAGCTCTTCTAGATTATCTCCCGCAATACGAATAGATACCGGCTTACCTACAGATACACCCAGCGCTTCCCCTTTGACCGATAGTTCGGTTCCAGGAAACTGCTGCTTCAATTGCTCACTCCATTGCTTTGTAACTGCATCTATATCCATACCTTTCTTACCCGTGACAAGCACCTGGCCATTATTGCTGCCACTGGCAGAGCCACTACCCAGACTACTGAATAAGAGAGGTGCCGAACCACCAGCTGCATAGGTGACTTGATCCACGTCCGTTTGCTTATGAACCCACTCTGCAATCTGTCCGGTTACTTTATTCGTTTCTTGGAGTGACGTTCCAGATGGTAAGGCTACACTTACCGTTATACGTGGATCTTCAGATGTTGGGAATAGCTCAACTGGTGTAGCTGCTGCCAAGCCATAGATTCCTGTACTAATGACCAGCCCGGTCAATGCAATAAAGAGTGGCTTTTTGAGCACACGCGGCATCACCTTATACGCATATCCGTTACTGATCGCCTGAATCTGTCGACCAAGTAAGCCAGCTGGGCGATCCAGATGTCGTTTGCCGCGTTCTAGCTGACGCTCCTCATACCATTGACGGAAGATAGGAATAATCGTGAGCGACATAATCATAGAGGCGAGCATACAAAGGGAGATAACCATAGGAATAGGTCGAATAAATGAACCCATATCTCCTTGCAGTAGCATCAGCGGCACAAATGCTGAAATCGTCGCCAGTGTTGCTGTAATGATCGAGACTGCAACTTCCTTCGTTCCTTTGACAGCGGCATCGGTTGGACTCTCTCCTAGCGTGGATAGTCGCCGCTCAATATTATCATTCACGACAACCGCATCATCGACGAGAATCCCGAGCACGATAATCAAGCCGACAATCGTAATCTGATTAAGCGAAATGCCTAGTCCTGGTAAGAAGATCAAGCCAAGCGCGATTGAAATCGGAATCGCAAGGGCAACGAATCCAGCGGTCAACCAGTTCATTCCCAATGTACAGATCAAAATCACGGCTGCAATGGCGATCAACATTTCTTTGATCAAATCATTAAAGATACGATCGACTTCATCATTTTGAGCAAATAGTGGTTCTAGCTTAACTGTGCCTGGTAATGTTTTTTCGAGTGAAGCCATTTTGGCATTCAAACGTGATTCCATCGTCGGTACATCCGAACCGATCTGACTGCTAACATCAATGGAAATCGCTGGATTACCGTCATAATAACTCAAGTGGCTTTCAGGTGCTTTGCCCATCTCAACCGTCGCTACATCCCGCAAATATACAGGAATACTGTCATCATTTTGAGAAATGACGATGTTTTTCAGCTCATTATAATCTGTCGACTTATCGACGGTAATCTGATAAATACGATCATCATAGGTGATATCCCCGGTCGGGATTCGATCATTTTCACCTTTGATTGCTTGCTGTACTTTATCCCATGAAATGCCGTACTGCTGCAGCTTGGACATATTCATCTGAATCCGTACCTGTTGATCTGGAAGGCCTGCGATAGATACCTGCGTAATACCAGGTACGGAGCGAAGCTGGCTTTGCCATGTTGTCATCAGATCATTAAGTGTATATAAATTCTGCTTATCTTTGCTATAAATGACATACGATTTGACAAAGGACTGCGTCAGATTGTCATTCACAACAGGCGCATCTGCACTTGAAGGAAGTTCGGCTTGAGCATCCTCCACCTTACGTCGTAATTCGTTCCATGTATCCGCTGCATTCGCATCATCTTCGGCTTGCACGACAATGCTGGAAACGCCATTACTGGATGTGGACGAAATTTTTTTCAAATTGGTAACTTCCTTGATCTTCTGCTCCAGCACTTCGGTAACGGTCTGTTCGATCAATTCTGGTGTAGCTCCCGCATAGGTAGTCGTAACGGTAGCCGTCTTCACAACTACATCGGGCATGAGCTGCTTGGGTAACTGGCTAAACTGAGCAACACCGAGCACGATCAGCATAATGAAGAACAGAATGGTGATTTTGCGCTTTTTCACAAAAAATGGAATCATTGCGTAGCCTCCACCTGTTCCTCATTCGCCGGGGCAGTGGAACTCTGATCTTGGCTGTTATTCTGGATCACAGCAGCTCCACCTTGCTGGGGCGCTTCGTTCACCTTTAACTCATCTCCGTTAAATAAGCGATCTGCACCGCTACTAACGACCTTGTCACCGATCTTCAGACCACTTAGAATCTGATATTGATTATTGTAGATATTACCGAGCTTCACATTGGTTTGCACGGCTTTACCATTTACAGCTTTGAATACATGGGGCTGATTGCCTGAGCTAATTACTGCAGCTGTAGGTACAAGAATGCCTTGCTCCATCGAAGTCTGACGAGAAGCATTCACAACCTGTCCTGGCTTCCAATCTCGCTGTGGATTATTGATCATCACTTCGACATTGATCGAGCCTGTATTTTCATTCGTTTGTGGACTGAGTTTGCTTACTGTCCCCGTCCGTACCTCGTCATACAATTGTATGCTAACCTGCTGTCCTATTTTCCATTTGGCAATGTCGCTATCTGCCACAGGAAGCTGTACTTTGAGCTTGCTAATATCGCCGATCAGAAATAGAGGCGAGCTTCCATTACTGCCTCCTCCACCCCCGCCAGCGCTAACAGACTGCCCAATCGACAGATTCTTTTGTAAAATGGTGCCTGCAGCCGGTGCTTTCATACTGGCGCGGGATAGATTGAGCTTGGCAGTCTGCACTGCCACTACTTTTTGCTCGTAAGCAGCCTGTGCCTGCTGAACACCGGCGTTCGCTTTACTCACACCTGCATTCGCTTGCTCCACACTTGCCTGTGCACTTTGAATACCGACCTGCGCTTCTTTTACTCCTGCTGCTGCTTTGGCGCGATCCGCGTTACTCGCACCTTCACGGGTAAGTGATAATTTCTGCTGGGCATCATTCAGAGCTGCCTGCGCGTTATCCACTTCGGCTTTCGCCTTTTCGAAGTCTTGCTGTGTGAGTAATCCATTATTCAGTAATGTTTGCGAGCGGGTGGCTTCTGTGCGTGCCTGATTGTATGCCGTTTGGGCTTGATCGACTGCATTTTGCGCCTGAGCAAGCTCCTGTGAGCGTGCGCCAGATTGTAGATCCTGTTCACTGATCTGTGCGCTATTCAGCTTCGCCTGCGCAGATGCAACACCCGCACTTGCCGACTTTTGTCCAGCCTGTGCATCATGAAGCGATGCCTGTGCACTGGCTAATGAAGCCTTAGCCGCGGCTACATCCTCCTGTGCATTTTGTAATGTCAATTGTAGATCAGCTGTATCCAGTGCTGCAATTACATCACCTTTACGGACGGTATCTCCGATATCCTTACGAATACTTACAACAGTTCCGGCAGTTTCAAAGGAAACAGGCGTTTGCTCGTATGCCTCGATCGTGCCTGATAGATCATAGGTTACGTTAAGTGGTTGTTTCTGAATGGTCATTACCTGTACTGTACTCACGGCTGGTTGAACCGCTGTGGGTTCGCTTGAACATGCACTCAGTGCAATAACGATGAATGCGCATGTGAAGGGCATTAGCCACTTTTTAATCATAATTACAGTATCCTCCTGAATCTTGTTTGTAGTCTGTCACTCCTGTTTTCAGACTATCAAAAGGAAGATGGTAGCGAATCGTCCATACGTGCAGTTGCCCTTTTTTGCCCGTTTGCCCAAAAGGGCAATAGACCTTGCGAAGTTGAGCTTCAGGCAATGCAAAAACACTCATTCTAGAGAATGAGTGTCACCCGTGTTAGACTGGATAAGCGCTTCAACCATTTGTCTATATAATGGTAAAAGACTTGATCGTATTGTATTGATACTCGCTATGGTGTGTAGCTTACTCTGCTATAGATGCACGATACCCTTTTCAATCGCAAAAGCGACCGCCTGGGCACGTGAATCGACACCAAGCTTATTATAGATACTTGTCAGATGAGCCTTCACTGTCCGTTCGGAAATCCCCATATCAAAGGCGATATCCTTGCTTCGATGCCCATGAGCAATGGCTTGTAGTACAACCTTTTCACGATTGGACAGTAATACTGCTGGCGCACCAGAAGCGTTAGACGATCGGGCTGATGAGGATACGGATGCCATGCCTTTATTACGCACTTGAAAGACGGTTTGCATAATTTCTGGCTGTAAAAGCGTTTCCCCTCGAATGGCAGAGTCGAGCGTACGGAATAGATTTTCACGCTTGGAATCTTTGAGTAGATATCCTTTTGCGCCTATAGCAAGTCCTTTGACCATCAGATCATCTTCATTATATGTTGTCAAAATAACTACCGGAATGTTGCACTGCTGCTGTTGAAGCTTCTCCATTGCTTCAAGTCCATCCATCACAGGCATATTCAGATCCATCAAAATCACATCCGGTTGTAGCTCCAGTGCCATATTTATAGCCATTTGACCATTCTCCGCTTCACCGACTACCTGGTAATCATCACTGGTTTCCAAAATAAGCTTCAGTCCTTCACGAACGACAAAATGGTCGTCCACGATCAGCACATTATATTTCATAGTAATCTCCTATCTGAGCGGAATCTCAATTTCAATCACTGTGCCCTGGGGCTGATTCGGTACAATATTCATATGACCATTCATAATTCGTACTCGTTCGTTCATACCCAGTAATCCGTAATGACCGGGCTGCTTACCGATCTGTATCGTATCCATCCCCTGTCCATCATCCGCTACACGAATACGTATAGTGTCTCCCTCTGCATCGAACTCTAAGTGTACATGCTGTGCTTCGGCATGACGTGCAATATTCGTTAGACACTCCCGCACAATATGCAGCGTATGCTCCATATACAGAGGTGAAAGTTCATATGGAATGGAAATCTCAAGCTCAACCATGATGCCCGTAGCCGTCTGAAAACGTGCCACTTCACTTTTGAGCATATGTGTAAAATCAGCTTCTTCTGTCGATTGAAATCGCAAATCATCAATCACTTCGCGCGCTTCTGCCAGTGTAGTACGCGCGTTATCCATGGAGGAAGAGACAATCTCATGAGCACGCTCCGTATTTCCCTTTTGCAAATGAACCTGAATCGCTTCAAGCTGCATAATAATACCAACAACACCTTGCGCTAACGTATCATGTAGATCACGCGCCATTCGCTGTCGCTCATTCGCGACCGTTAACTCTTCGACCTGTCGATGTGCCTTTTCCAGCTCGTTTAGAAAATTTTGAGTACGCTCACGTGCATAATACTGACGTAGCATCAGATTAACAATGCTGATTACAATAATATTCATGATCGTAATCAGTGATAGTGAAATAGCCAGATTCACCGCACTGCCGACTGTCAATGTATACCATAAGACAAGAATATAACCAAGCGCCAAAAATAAGAGCATCTTCACCTTATTATAATACGCATACAGGAATTGACCGGCTAATAACGGGTACAAGCCAAATTGAACCAGCACATAGCCATAAGGCGAAAAATATAGACTAAGTAAACTCAGCAACACTTGAACCGTAAAATAAACCCACATCCATTGATGTAAAAAGCGATCAAACATCCAATTCATAGCCATGAATGTGAATAATGTAAGGATCAGGAGCGCAATATAGATTGGCTTCTGATGAAGTGATGTTGCAATGATCCCCGTACCTATCTGAATAATGAATATCCATAATGTCGTAATCTTTCTCGCTTCACGAGCGATCTCTGAAAAATGATGACTATTCTGCATACCTTCACCCTTTCACCTGTTCTACCATTATATCAGGTAAGCGCCAAAGTATATTGTACCTTTGGGTATGCCCTTTGGTCGTTTTTCACTTGTAAATAGGAGCAAATGATAGACAAAAACAGCCGTTTCCGTAGAAAGCGGCTGTCCAGGTAATCTTTTATTGGATTTGATGTGTATGCAGGTCAGCTTATACTATAATGACGATTTTTGGAGTAAATATTGCAAGCGCGCCTTCGCATCCTGACATACCCCGCCGTGATAACAGATCAAGGTGTCAAAATCATAATCGAGCAATTGCTCGAGTGACTGCATCGCATCTGGCAAATTCTCCGTTAATGCAACAGGAGGTAATACAAGCTCATCATCTATATAAAATACAATATCACCTGCGATGAGTGCCTTTTCACGTGACAATAGCAGGCAGACATGTCCAGCAGTATGTCCTGGTGTATGGATAATCTCCAGACCACCAGCCAGATTGAATTGCTGTCCATGGGTGAGATAACGATCAATTCGTCCACTGGGTAGATGAGTCAGCTCCGATTGCCACGGTACCACATTGTCTTTAAGCAGCGGTCGTTCACCACGGATATAGGCGGCATCACGTTCATGAGCATAAAAGGTTGCATACTGGTTCGCCGCATCCAGCTGGGGCAGACAGCCGATATGATCCAGATCCTGATGAGTGAAGATTATGCCATCCAACATTTCAGCAGAGGTACCGGCTGCTTGCAATTCTTGCTGTAGCTGTTCGTACTGTCCGGGCAAACCGGCATCAATCAACAACGTATAGTCACGTTCCTGGATAACCAGTGGATGAATGATGCTATCTCTGCCCATAAAGTCCATCTCCAGCTCGAGCATCGCTATATTCTCATTGATTCTTTTCATAAGCGATTTCACTCTCCTTATTACCATAAATCTCCGGCTTAACAATGCAGTCAGAGAAGCGACGCTCGAACCAGTCCTGATTCAGATTTTTACCGATAATGACGATTCGGGTCATTCGTACTTCGCCGGGATACCAGCTACGATCGGTATTAATACCAAGCATCATGTGCACGCCCTGGAATACGACGCGCCGATCAACCCCCGCGACATGAATAATACCTTTGTACCGATACGTATCCTCTGCATGATTGATGAGCCATTCATCCATAAATTGATTGATCTTCTGTAAGTGAAGCGGTCGTTCGTCCTGTAGTACGATTGACTGCACCGCATCCTCATGATGGTGATGATGCTCATGAAGTAGCTGTGGGCGAATACGTAGCTTCTGATCCAGATCAAAGGCATGTACATCCAGTACATGCCGAATATCCAGTGCTGACTGAGACGTAGGATAGATCGAAGCTGTCACATTCATACGACGTAGACGGGCTTCGAGTTCAAGCAGTTCATAAGTCGATACCAGATCCGACTTATTCAGAAGCAGTACATCAGCAAAGGCGATCTGTGCTTGCGCCTCAGGTCCCTGGTCCAGATGAAGATGAGCATGACGTGCGTCAACCAGTGTCACAACCGCATCCATTTTAAAAAATTGTGCTAGCAGTTCCTCTGCTAGAAAAGTCTGGATGACCGGACCGGGATCGGCTAGCCCCGTCGTCTCAATGACGAGTCGATCAAAGTCAGATCGCTCCTCCTGCAAGCCAAACTTGCGATCAAGTAGCTGTAGCGCGATCTTCACCAGATCACCACGTACCGTACAACAGATACAGCCATTATTTAACTCAATAATCTCATCCTCTGCACCGACGATAAGTTCATGATCAATTCCAACCTCGCCAAATTCATTCACGATGACCGCGATCTTATGCCCATGATCGGAGGTAAATAGATGATTGAGCAGCGTCGTTTTGCCTGCACCGAGAAACCCGGTCACAATCGTCACCGGAATACGTGGATCATCAGGTTGAACTGCTGTGTGCTCTACATCTTCCTCGCTCTCTTGCTGTACAAGCATATCGGTATATTCGATTGCCTTATCGCTCGGTTCATTCGATCTTGCATGTATGCTCATCGCCCTCCATGCCTCCTCCGTTCAACTGAATCTACACGTAATCCTCGTGCTCCTGCCATTCTTGCCAAAATAACTGCTGTGGGTCTTCCTCCACATATTGCAGCTGTTGTTCAAAATCTCGCTGCTTCCCGGCTTCAGCTACAGGCTGCCAGATCGCTATGTCTTCGGTCACTGGCTTATTCATCCGTGCATACACATGCCAGCAACCATCGGATTGACAGCGCAGGCAGGCAAATTCCGTCCGCTCCCATCCCTGTGTAGCTGGCGAGGGACGTAGCTCAGATAGTATCAAACCGTCCGGTTGCCATTCATATGCGATCTGTACCGAGTTACGCATCGAAGCGGGAATCTTAGCCTCAATATATCCGTCCAAAATTTGTTGTACCCGGCGCATCGTAAAAAGGTCTAGTCGTGTCATGATGCTACCTCCTGCCTTCTTAATATATTTATATGATTATGCTAAGACAAATCGTTGCTGGTATCCATAATACTTAAACTGTAGATCGTCATGGTTCAAGATCAGTTTTGAATAGAAAAGATCTGTATACATTGTCTACAACAACCAGATTACGATTCCAGATAATAGCAATGTACTGCCCAGCGATGTAGCTAGCTGGCGACTCGCGAGCGTTAAGGCAAAGCGTATGCCAAGTTCTCTTGATATCGTCCATAACGTAACAAGACAGGCGGTGAGCGTCGAAGCCAGATACACTAGCACAAGCAATTGACCTGTACTCAGGTGTAGCAGCCATTCACCTCCGCCCTGATTCAAGACCAGTAATCCGTCCTTTCGTAAAATCGAGAACAGAATACCTGCCGCTGCACTACCTGGTAATCCAAATACGGATAGTAGAGGCGCTAACCAGCTGGTTAACTGATCCAGTAACCCGCTCCATTGCAATACACTCGCAACCAGACAAATCAATAAAAAAATAGGCATCGCCTGCGTTAAAAATTGCTTCAGTACTCCACGTAAACGCCAGAGCACAGCACGCAATGAAGGAACTTGCAGAAAGGTACGACTTGAACTAACCGCCTGTAGCTGAACGACTTGTCGCTTGTTCCATAGTCTTGTGTGCACAGCACCTACCAGCACAAGCATGAGTAAATAAGGTAAAAACAGTCCTGGCCGCCCGCCGGAACTGAAAATAGACAGGCTTGCACCAATCTGATAACTACATGCCGAGCCAAAAGCGATCAGTGATACACAGGAACGACGAGTGCATCGACTACAAGCCCGACTTTGAAAAACGGCGACTACATTACAGCCAAATCCGCTGAGCACTGGGATCAGATCGCGTCCACTCAGCCCAATTCGTCTCATCCAACCATCCAGGGAGTCTGTAATTCGATCCTTCAATCCACTTTCCTCGGTTAGTGCTACGCTAAGTCCAATGAATAGCACAACCGGAAATGCCCAGATAAACGAATATACACCGAGGCTTAGCACGCCATAGTTACCCATAAGCAGCATATGAAGCCAGCCGGGAAGCTGAGAAGCCATTCCGCGAAGTGGATCAAGAATCCATTGATCGGCAAGCGGCTGTAACCAGCCGGATAATAGATAGGCGATATATACCGGAGCTGCAAATAAGATCAATAATGCAGCAAGCGATAGCAATCTGCCCCAGGTGGAATGCTCAAACCATGTCATCGGAGCTTCTGTGATCTTCTGGTGTGGAGGATCGGTAAGTACAGGCTTGCGCTTCATTGGACGTGCTGCATAAATCGCTTGTACTAAGTTGCTTTTCACCGCCGGATCAAGATGGCGCGAATCGACAGCAAGTACAGAAATGCCGAGTGCTTGGCGATAATACGTTGTATACGATGGCGCGATGTCGCCAGCACGATCAGCAAATGTCAGTAGTAAAACTACATTTTTCTCGGATAGATCCAGCATCTGAAATAATAAAGGTAATTCATGTGTCACATGGGTAGCACGAACAATAAGCACGACCGTGTCGCTTGCACTCAGTGTATTTAATGCCATTTCCGTTGTCAGGCTATCATCATGAATACGAATACCCGGCGTATCTATAAGTTCCAGCGTTGGTTGCGAGGCTGGAAGCTCTAGCACTGCTCGACGTACCGTTACCGTTGATCCACGAAAGTTCGTTTCGCTCCCTGCGTTGGTGCCGCTTAAGCTACGGAATACAGCTGATTTGCCTGTAGATTCTAAGCCGATCAGGACGACCGCACGACGTACAGACGTATCCTGCAAGAGCTCATTTAACATGTGCAGTTCTCCTTGCAACAGGATAGATCATCTAGGAACATTCCTTCCTTACGATAAGCTTCCAATGCAGACACATCATAGCCGAGCAATGTGCCGATCCGGTGCGCTATGACGGCAAATCGCTGTCTGAATTTATAAATGAAACAGAACATCAATTGATCGTGCATCACACCGGGGCCGCTTACGAATAATCCTGGCGCGATCAGCGATTCATCTGCAGCTCCAAGCTTCACATGACCCTGTCCATTACGCTCGACCAGATGCTCAATCAGTCGCAAGCTACCTGTGAACCCCGTCGCTAGCAGTGGAGCCTGCTCACTATGAAGGATATGGGCTCGTCCATGCTCATCTTCGCAATGGATGCTATATCCACCCTGCTCATCCGGCTCGATCCACTGCACATCACAGCCACCGATAAACGAGATTCGTCGCTGACTGATCTCTTCGCGCAGGCGATCCTTCGTAAACGGACTGAGCTCCATGCTAGGATCACTACTGCCCTTATCCAGCATGCGTGAACGCCGATCCAGCATTGTTACTTTTTTGCCAAGTCGGCTTAGATGAATAGCGGCATCTGTACCGCTCTCATACCCTCCGATAATAACGAATTCATCGCCATCCAGCGCTGACCAGCTTGCAATCTGGCTGGTGTGAATCCCATATTCGCTGCCTGGTATCGAATCCAGACGTGGATACTGATACTCCCCTGCCGCCCAGATCACAAAGCGCGCATGCCAATCGCCTGTATTCGTACTCACCCGAAATCCTTCTGCTTCCTGCTGCACAGAGGTTACGTCAATACCGAGATGGATTGGTAGCTCATGAAATCGACTTACCGCCTGTAAATAATCGGCATATTCTGTACCCGTCGGATGCTCTGTGCTGAGTGTATATGCAGGTGATGTATTCAGCGCTACTGCGTTCAAGTCGAGCATGCCGTAGGCATTGCTTGTGAAGGATGGTGTAATTAACCGCATTTCTTCTGGCCAGGCACGAAAAGACGCTCCGATCGAATGACGCTCCAAAATCGCGTAACGTGTCATTCCAAGCTCTTTTAAAACGGTGCCAAGCCCAATCCCTGCGGCACCTGCTCCGACAATCAGACAATCCAAGCGTTCTCTCATGCTGTCTCTCCACCTTTTTCATTTCAGCTCGCGTTTATTGTGCCAAACGCTAGATGTATGGATATTTTGCTATGCAAAAATCCTTTTTCTCATTTCAACTCGCGTTTATAATGCCAAACGCTTACCTCAAGCTATGTGTATACTACATAAATGTACACTCTATTTAATCGTAATAATTACGATTAATGATTTATAATATAGTCTTCCTTTTCTGCTTTGTCAATACTTCTTCAAGTCGCTTTCTCTACTGTATCCACGTCAAAAAGCTCCTTTTGCCGTGGATGCGCAAAGGAGCTTTTCCCATCATTATTCGATTATATATGCGGCAAATTAGCCTTTTACATTCCGATCTATCCTATCAATGATAAACGATAGAACTTCTTATCTACTTCCAAAATCGGAAATGTGGACGGTAATTCGTCTTCGCTAATCTCGGTAAATCCATTCTTTTCATAAAATCGGTGGGCTGCTTTGAATTGAGGTGTTGTGCCCAAATAAATCGCGTGTAGTCCTTGCTCTTTTGCCCAACCGATCGCCTGCTGCAGGAGTGCATATGATATCCCCCACGCTTTGCCTCGATAGCTCTCATGGACAAACATTTTACGTAAAGCAACCTGTTGCTCACCAATGTCGAGCAGCGCTACTGTACCGATCACCTGATCTTCCAGCGGAGCGATCCAGAAGTTGCCGTTGCCTTGCTGATAGAAGCCAGCAATATCTTGCAAGTCTGGCTGTTGCTCACGTGTGATTGGAATCTGGTATTCCTCTTGTTGAATATGTACGATCATATCTGCGATACGTGTCTGCCACAGTGCTGTCTGTTCCTGGGGAAGTGGGATAATCGTGACTTGATGTTCCATCGTATAGCACGCTCCTCTTATCTCTATTCCAATATAGCGATACATTAAAAAGGCTGCTACTCGATATCGTCCAAGGACAATTCGTTGCAGCAGCCTTCCTTATATAGTGACACTTTTAACTCGATCCAGCAAGCCAAAAGGTATATTTTCAGCGCAATATATAGAGTGAACTTTGAATATAAGATCCAAACGTCTATTTTAAATCCGTTCATCTATCATCAAGCATTCTGCCAATGCCTACAATTTCGATAATACAAATTCAAGATATCGGGCAAGAATAAATCGACTTATGAATCACATGCCCCATCCGTCCTAATCATGAACTCATTTATAGCAATATAGAGATGAGAATAGGTAGCGAGATCAGGGATAGAATGGAACTTAAGACAAAGGATGATGCAGTTTCCACCTCAAGTGTTTCAAACCGAGTCGCGATCATTGCCGCTACAGCAGAGCCTGGGAACGATACGAGCAAGATGGCCATCGTTACATCTTGATTGGAAAGTCCAAACATGAGTGCAAATGCCAGGGTGAGTAATGGCAAAGCAACAACTTTGAGTACCGAGATCCCAATTGCATTTCCGCTCAATTTGATACGGTTCAGACCGATTGTTACACCAATTGCAAACAAGGCTGCACCGGATGTAATATCCCCGATTTGATCAAGCGAATCTTGCAGTAATTGTGGTGCATGGAAGCCAAATAGCGTAAGCACAACACCGATCAGAGGTACACATGCCAGCGGTTCACGTAAGCCGTGTAAAATTGAGTGTATCGTCAGCTTGAACAGATTCTCATGCTCACCATCTTGATCGCTGCTCGCCTGTGTCTTTTTACCAACCGAGCTGACGATGGTCGCAATCGGATCCAGCAGTGCATTAACGACGATCCCGGTAATGGCAATCGGAATAGCCACTTCTGCTGCTCCGAACAAACTGCCCAGTACAGGAATTCCCATAAATGCAAAGGATGGCTGTGTGGAGTTCAGTGAAAATATAGATGAAGTGTTCAAATCCATCCGGAACACAAGTCGCATAATTAGCAACATCAGTACATAAAACCCAATAATACCTAAGAACATGGTCATAAAGAACGGCCATTTTTCGATCAATGTTTGTTTACTGGTTGTTGTGATCCCAATAAACAAATGCGCAGGAAGCGCAAATTTGGTAACTAGAGTGTTCAAACCTTTGGAAGATGCTGGATTGAACACTTTAAAATGTCCACCGAGAAATCCGAGAATAATGACAAAGAAAATCGGAATTAAAATCACAAAAATATGACCAACTGACATGATACAGGACCTCCATCTTATTGTTGCGCAAAGCTGCGTGTGCATATTACCCAGAAAGGGCGACTGCCTATCCATAGCGGACAGGCAGCCGTTCGTTCAAATCGTGCTATTCGAAACGGGTTTCCCCTGTTATTTCATATCAATAGAGCAGACTCACTCTCAATCATCTTCGCTGGATTACGAACATAATCTTGTCGCTTCGTTCATCATCCAGTTACTGCTTGATCCATCACTTGGCTTGAGTTACAAATTCTAGCTTAACCTACGCGAGTTAATTCTTCTGGTTTGATCTCGCGATATACCGGATGCCACATCGCATTACGGATGGCTTCTTCTACATTGTCTGGTGCATAGCGTGCCACACCATCTTCGATTGCTGCATGAGCAACAGCCACGGCTACCGCAAAGGATACTTCTTGCAGATCGCGAACATGTGGTAACAGCGATGCGCCTGGTGCGGACGAATCTACAGCATGGGCTACCGCATCTGCTGCTGCTGTAAACATGCCTTTAGTAAATACTTTGGCTTTCGTTACGATCGAGCCAAGACCCAGTCCTGGGAATACAAATGCATTGTTCGATTGACCAATCTCATACGTTACACCTTTATATTCAACCGGTTCGAATGGGCTACCTGTAGCGATTAGCGCTTTACCCTCTGTCCATTCCAGTAGATCCGAAGGTGTGGCTTCAGCCAGCTTGGTTGGGTTGGACATTGGCATGATGATTGGACGCTCTACATGCTTCGCCATTTCCTTCACGATCTCTTCGCTAAATGCTCCAGTTACACCGGATGTACCTAGCAAAATTGTTGGTTTTACCTGTCTGATCACTTCGAGCAGACTGATTTTGCCGTCTTCATCTGTAGCAAAATCACTTACTTCTGCCGCAGAGCGTACATAAGGTTGTTGGAATCCTAATACACCTTCGGTTTCGTCTGTCAGCAGACCACGATAGTCATATGCCCAGAAGCGACGCTCTGCTTCCTCTTGAGTCAGACCATCTGTAACCATCGCATCACGAATTTGATCGGCATTACCGATACCTGCTGCACCTGGTCCAAATACGAGAACACGATGATCGCGTAGTGGAACACCACTAACCTGTACACCCGACATGACGGCTGCTAATGTTACTGCACCTGTACCTTGGATATCATCGTTAAAGGTCAACATATGATCGCCGTATTTATTAATGATGTTACGTGCATTTACATTACCGAAGTCTTCCCAGTGAAGCAGTACATTCGGGAACAGCTTGAGTGCAGTTTCGACGTAACGATCAATGAATTGCTCATACCGTTCTCCGCGGATACGTTCATGACGATTACCGACATACATCGAATCGTTCAGCAGTTTCTCGTTGTTCGTACCTGCATCTAATACCACCGGCAGTACACGACCTGGATTAATTCCAGCCGCCGCTGTATACACAGCCAGTTTACCAATCGCGATATTGATACCACCTACGCCCCAGTCACCGATACCGAGAATACTTTCTGCATCTGTGGCTACGATCAGGTCAATATCACCAGGATTGATTCCACTATTGCGGAATGCTTCTTCAATGCCGTCCATGTTGTCAATCGAGAGATACACGCCGCCTGGTTTATGGTAGTGCTGGCTATATTCTTGAATCGACTGTCCAACAGTCGGTGTATATACAATCGGTAGCATTTCGCTCAAGTGCTCGCTCAGTAAGCGATAGTACAGCACCACATTACGGTTAGACAGATCGTCCAGCATAATGTTTTTGCGTAGATTACTTGGTTCACTTTGCAGCTGCTCGTATACCCGTTTCACTTGTTCTTCAATGGTTAAAATAGTAGGTGGCAAAATGCCGTTCAGATCCAGTGCTTTACGTTCCGCTTCCGAGAAAGCAACACCTTTGTTCAAAATCGGATTAGCCAGTACGTCTTTACCGCGTAGTCCAGTTCGAATAGATCCTTCATTATCAAGATAAAAAGCGTTCATAGTTAACTGCCTTCTTTCTTACTTTTTTTCGTGTTGTTATCTTTCGTAAACAACCATCAATCACAGTTACTATAATAGTCTCATTTTGACATATTGTAAAGAGTAAATTTGAACATTTTCTATCAATTTACGATTTATCATTGACAAAAACTATCATAAAACTGAAAATACATATTTTTTATTTCATTTTTACATTCAATCAAATTTGTATAATACCGCTTACATTTGTCCAAAACGTGACAACGTCAACATTTAGACACATAATTCAGGGATTGGAAAAATAAATCAAAAATAATATAATGATAGCCAAAAGCAATGATGAGGTGAGAAATGTATGGAGCTTCGCCAATTAGAATACTTTGTAGCGGTATGTGAGGAATTGCACTTTACTCGTGCAGCTGAGCGGCTTGGCATTACGCAGCCCACGCTTAGTATTCAGATTCGTACTATGGAAGAAGAATTAGGAATGCAGCTATTTGATCGTATCGGTAAACGAATCACCCCTACCGAAGCAGGCTACATATTATTGAAGCAAGCGCGTAGCATTCTGCTGAAGCTACAGGATGCCTACGATGAGATTAATGGACTTCGTCAATATGATGGGGGAAATCTGGTCGTGGGATTAATGGCGGCTGAGCTGGACTATCGCCTAACTCCGATCTTGATTGATTTTCACCATCAGTTCCCGAAGGTTCACTTGAAAATCCACTCTGCAATCGAAGTGGCTGATATGGTCATTAACAATCAGGTGGATGTAGGCATCAGTCTAATGGAGACGAGCGATCCAAGACTAACAACGATTCCGCTCTATGCAGAGGAGTTCGTGCTGGTCGTATCGGAACGGCATGAGCTTGCTGGACGCAAATCGGTTACTTTGGAGACGATAGGTAATCATCCATTGATCGCCTATCCCAAAGGGTTCAAGGCGCGCGAGCTCATCGAAACCCATTGTCGGGATCATGGACTCAACCTGAACATTATCGTTGAGACTTCCACCGCATCTTCCCTGTATGGCTTTGTTCGATCCAATGTAGGGGCATGTCTGCAGCCGTATTCACTGTCACACTCACTCAATGATCCTACACTGCGGCTGATTAAGATCGAGGACTTCCCTCCACTGCGCCAGATTGCAATCATGCATCGGAATGATAAGTTTCTTGGCTATGCCGCTCAGGAGTTTATTAGATTGGTACAAGGTCAGATGAAGCTGGACTAGACGGAGTAGATAGTGATCGGAAACAATACGGATACAAGTACAGACGCTAGCTCGCAGTGAAATCACTATGAAGCCAAGAACTCGAACCTATATAAGCCTCATTCCTGCCTATATATATCTCATATGGCTCGCCCTTTAGATCAGGGCGGGCTTTTTGTTATGTATGTAGATGTACAGGTATCAGATGCCAGGTACATACACTCAAGCTCACGTAGACTACACCTTTTTCGTAAAAGTGATTGCAATCACAAGACCACCTTCGAATCAGCGCTATGCTGAATATAACATGTAGCGATACGTAACTGTGGATGACACCAGTCAATGTTGTACACGTACTCGAATCGCACAATCAGGAGGTTAGAATATGCAAGCTCAAGACACTTTATTTCAAGAGACACCGATGTTTTGCTTTCAGTGTCAGGAAGCTGCCAAAGGTACAGGCTGTACGATCAAAGGCGTGTGTGGCAAAACGCATGATGTTGCCAATCTGCAGGATTTGCTGCTCTATTCATTAAAAGGAATCGCCTGGCTTGCAGAGCATACAACCGCCCCGTTACCGCAAACATTGGAAAAAGAGGTGGCATTATTCATTACCGATGCACTATTCACAACGATTACGAACGCTAACTTTGACAAGGACTTTTTCTTCCATCATATTCGGCTAGCTTTGGAATTACGTAGTCGTGTATACGAGGTATACGCACCTGCTCTTGATCATGTTCACTCTCTCCCTCATGCTACTACATGGAATGGTGAAACAGATGAAGCGCTAGAACAGATTGCTCAGACGGTAGGTGTACGCCGCACAGTAGATGAAGATATTCGTTCACTTCGTGAGCTGATTATGTACGGATTAAAAGGAATGGCTGCGTATACGTATCATGCAGAACATTTACACTATAGTAGCGAAGAAGTGGATCGCTTTATGCGCCGTGCACTTGCAGCAACGCTTGACGATACGCTTGGTGTGCCTGATCTGCTAGCACTCGCAATGGAAGCCGGTAAGTATGGCGTTGATGCGATGGCAATGCTTGATCAAGCCAACACTAGCACCTATGGACATCCTGAGATTACGAAGGTGAATATCGGTGTTGGACAACGCCCGGGCATTCTGATCAGCGGTCATGATCTGCACGATATGGAGGAGCTGCTCAAGCAAACGGAAGGTACGGGCATTGACGTGTATACTCATAGCGAAATGCTACCTGCCCACTACTATCCTGCCTTTCGTAAATATGATCATTTTGTCGGTAACTATGGAAACGCATGGTGGAAGCAGACAAGCGAATTCGAATCGTTTAACGGCCCTATTCTGATGACGACCAACTGTATCGTTCCACCCAAAGCAAGCTACGTGAATCGTCTATACACGACTGGCAATACCGGGTATGCAGGTGTACAGCATATTCCAAGTGGTACGAATGGACAGCCAAAGGACTTCTCTGCACTGATCGAGCAAGCGAAGCAGTGTCCACCTCCAATCGAAATCGAACAAGGCGAGATTATCGGTGGCTTTGCTCATCATACGGTGCTTGGACTAGCTGACCAGATTGCTGAAGCTGTTCAGACCGGAGCGATCAAGCGCTTCTTTGTCATGGCGGGCTGTGATGGACGAATGAAATCACGAAGCTATTATACTCGGTTTGCTGAAGAATTACCCGGAGATACAGTGATTCTGACAGCCGGCTGTGCGAAGTACAAGTATAATAAGCTTCCACTGGGCGATATTGGCGGTATTCCGCGTGTACTGGATGCGGGTCAGTGTAATGACTCTTACTCGCTCGTTGTCATTGCGATGAAGCTGCAAGAGATGTTTGGACTTCAGGATATTAATGAACTACCGATCTCATATAATATCGCCTGGTACGAGCAAAAGGCAGTCATCGTCCTGCTATCCCTTCTCTATCTTGGGGTAAAAAATATTCATCTGGGTCCAACACTTCCCGCCTTCCTCTCCCCTAATGTAGTGAATGTGCTGGTTGAGAATTTTGGAATTGCAGGAATTACAACCGTCGAGGATGATATGCGAATATTGCTGGAAGCTTAGAAACCGGCTATATGATCTATTTTCATTATATATGCGTTCGTTCATTACCAAGCGTTGATTGTAGCTATTCTGTAGAGGGTAATTAGAGGTTGAGATATAATGACCAACGATACTGAAGGAGGCGCTAGTTATGGCTGAATTTCCAGAAAAGGTGCAACTCACAGATCGCAGGGAACGTGAACAAATTGGACGACAGGTTAATGAAGGCTTTGCCCGTGTTGAAAAGCAGGAGGTTCCCGGTGGCAAGACCGATATTCCAACACAGCCGATCGCACCCAAGCTATCCGAGGATGACATTCGTCGACTCGTCGGCGAAGGCAACTTCCAATCTGCCAAAGAAGGCGGACAGCATAACTCGATCAATAGCTGATTGGCAAGCTCTATAAGCTCAACTTCCAAGTGAAATTATATACGCTTCAAGGATAAAACGGAGAAGCCCCTCTTCTGTCCTGGCAGAAAAGGGGCTTTTTTCGACTTGTTCCACAGCTTGCTCAGTATATACACCTACCGATTATCCAATAATCATACAGCCAGAGTCACTTCCATGACCGATCTGACTTGTGCGTACTACTGGAATATGATGTGCTGCGGTGATCTTCATTACATAATCAAGTAGCGCATCACGTTCTCCATATTGCTCTAGCTCGGTAAACGTCCCTAACAATAATCCAGAGCATTCATCCAGCGCTCCTGTCTGTGCAAGCTGATCCAGCATGGAAAGGATACGCTTGAGACGTCCGCTCAATCCCTCCAGCATAATCACTCGTCCGCGCGCATGTGGAAAATTCGGCGTTCCCGCTAACTTCAGCAGACATCGTAGATTGCCACCGATGAGCTCGCCATTCAGATCTTCTCCGCGCAGAAATTCAAAGTCCAGATCATACAGATCACTACCGCCACCAAAGAAGGTCGCATAAAACTTCTGTCGCTGCTGCTCTCCATGCTGACGTACCAGATTCATGACCTGATAGTGATAACAAGATACACCTGTGCGCGCATAGATTGCATTTAAGACAACAGATAAGTCGCTCATACCGAACAGTGGCTTTTGAGAGCGAGCGATCCCATCATAATCAAGATACGGCAGTATTCCATTCGCGGAATCTCCACCGGAAATATCAAAAATCGCTTTTACATTAGGATCTGCAAATAATCGGTTCAACTCACTTGCGCGCTGCTCTGGACTTCCACTCCAACCGTATTCGGCTTGCATTAATGTTTTGGCCTCTTCGATACGTAAGCCCCATCCGCTCAAATGCTGGATCAGCTCGTCCACACTGCTACGTTTGCCCCATGCTATTCCATCTGAACAAGAAATAAGCGCGACCGTATCGCCGCTACGAAGTTGTAATTGTGACATATGGATGCTCCTTTGTAATGTAAGAGGGTATCTAGCGTATCATTTGTGCTTCAATATGTAGCTTGAAATGCCTTGAGTTTGCGTTCATCTTATCATTGTTGCCTATCATCGAGCAATAGTTCTGCCGTACAGGCAAATAAGCTTTTCAGGTGTTGCCGTTATCATCACCATCATGATCTACGACGATCTGAAAAGCTTTATGTCCTCACATTAGATCCAGAATAATATTTCATCTGTAAGTGCGTTTAGTTACAACGATACGCTTTGATGCTGCCAGCCTTGAACGAGCTGTTGTGCGGATTCTTTGCCATGCTGAATACAGTCGGGAAGTCCAATGCCTCCATAGCCTGCACCACATAGCGTAATATTCGGCATCCAGCGTGCCATGGAAGCTCGAACACGTTCTATCATGTGCTCATGACCAACAGGGTACTGAGGCATAGAGTGATAACAACGGCTGATCTCGATCAGTTCTGGCTCTGCGTCAAAGCCGATCAGCTCGCGCAGATCCTTACGCACCGCTGCAACCAATTGCTCATCCGTCATCTTCACCCACTGTTCTGCACCAGCGCGACCAATATACGTACGAAGCAAGGTTTGCCCTGACGGCGCAGCATGATTCCATTTGGTCGATGACCATGTACAGGCAGTAATCGTGCGTCCTTCCTTGCGTGGTACGAGAAATCCAGTACCTTCAAAATCCTGTCGTAATTGATCATGACGATAGCCAAACGCAATATTCGCCACCGATACGTAATGGATGTTATTCAGTTCAGACAGATGCGGAATCTCTTGAAATAATTGCGCGGCTACATAAGCAGGCAAAGTACAAATGACCGCATCAGCATCCAGAGCTGTACCATTGTCTAGCTGGACATGGTATGGAGTAGCCATAGAATGAAGATTTTTGCTTATACGGATGACCTCTGTTGCTTTGCTGATAGTCACAGAAGAATCTAGCTGACGCTCCAATTGGTCAATGATTGAGGATAATCCACCATGGCATGACATAAACATGCTTGTGTGGGAAGTCTTCGATGAAGAAGTCTGGGAACTTGCTGTGCTAGTGATGTCTGTTGCATCGGTTGATCCTTTACGATTGCTTGATTGACTGGTATTTCCCTGATGACCTGCCTTCTGCTCGATCGCAGTTGTAGAGCGACGTAGCATATTGCGAGCCATACCGAGGATTAAACTGCGCTGTAGCTGCTCCATATGCTTAAATTGTGGAAATGTCGCTGCCAGACTCAGTTGTCTCGTATCACCAGCATAAATACCAGCCAGCAGCGGTTCGGTGATCTGCTCCAGCACCTCACGTCCTAATCTGCGCTCAATAAAATGACCAAGTGCTTCATCCTGGTTCGATCGACTTGCTGGAATGACCAGATCAAGAAGCGCTCTAGCTTTGCCGAGTGGAGAGATCAATCCAGTGCGAATGAATGGAGTAATTCGGGTTGGGATACCAAGTACCAGCCCGAGCGGCATCTGATGCAGCTTGGACTTATTCATAATATAGGTGGAGCCAGCCTTGGGATTGGTAGCTACAAGCTGCTCTTGCATCCCAAGTTCATGAATAAGATCAAGGATCGGCTGCTTACGCGCTAGAAATGAATCCGGTCCCTTTTCGATCAAAAAGCCTTCGCGCTGCACCGAATGAACTTTACCACCGAGACGTTTACTCTTTTCAATCAAGGTTATTTCGATTGTTATTCCGTGTTCCCTTGCGTACTTTTGCAAATAAAAGGCTGCACTGAGTCCAGTAATGCCGCCTCCGAGAATAACAACTCGATAGGGATTGGTTGTAGAGCTCATTGCTGATGACACCATTGATGTATGATTTGGATTGGCTAACCGTGTTGTCATAGGGTGATCTCTCCTGTCCATCCTGCCGGGATATAAGAACAGGCAGGATCACTTTGTAAATAATCGCCGGTTATCGCATATGCGCGTGCGCGTGAACCACCGCACAGCGACTTGTATTCGCATACTCCGCACTTGCCTTTAAGTAAGCTCTTGTCGCGCAGATTCTGCATGATCGGAGAATGCCGATATACATTGGCTAATGTCTCAGAACGTACATTGCCACAACGTAAGGGAAGAAATCCACTTGGATAGACTTCTCCGGTATGACTAATAAATACAAATCCGTCTCCATCGTTCACACCCTGCGGTGCACGACCGAGTAGATCCGAATGGCGAGGTATTCGTGATATTAACGGCGGCGATACACGGGTTGATTCGATTGCTCTGGACTGCTGAACCAGGACTCGGCGATAATGTGGAGCTTCTGTTGCTTTGATGCCATAGGGCATCTGTGGACGGAGCTCACATAACCAGTGCATCACCTGTTCATGTTCTTGTGCGGTAATCATATCCTTTGACTGTGCCCGTCCCGTAGGAATGAGGAAGAATAGACTCCATAGTACAATGCCCATTTCTTTGACCAGCTCCGCAATTCGAGGTAAGTCGCCCAGATTATAACGCGAAACCGTCGTATTGATCTGAATAGGAATATCAAGCTCTTGCAAATAACTGATCCCCTGCATCGTACGGTCGAATGATCCTGGTGTACCGCGAAAATGATCGTGAATTGTATCACATGAACCGTCAAAGCTGAATGCCCAGCGAGATAATCCTGCGTTGGCTGCTTGCTCTACGGCAGAACGGGTGACACGCGGTGTTGCGCTTGGGGTCATAGATACGGACAAGCCGTGCTCCTCCACTGCATAGCGAATAAGCTCGTACAGATCAGGTCGCATCAGTGGATCGCCGCCGGTAAATACGAGCAGCGGATGGTTTAACTGAGCGATCTGAGTGATAAGCTGCCTGCCTTCTTCGTGATTGAGTTGATTGGCATCAGCGTGAAATTGGGCTTCAGCACGGCAGTGTAGACATTGGAGTGCGCAGGCACGGGTGACTTCCCAGATGACAATGAACGGATTGGTGGTATAGTCGCGCTGAGGAATTGTTGTGGGCTGGGTCATGTGTGGCTCCTTTCTTGCCGGTACTTGAAATATTGCTGCTCGGCTGCTCGGTTAGATAGGTACTTTACTCCGCGAAGGAATAATCAACATGAAAGGATACTGACAGGTTATCTTAGTAGTATCAGGGTCAGGCTTACGATTAAAGCGCCTAGGATTTCGATAATGCCGATCGTTTTGGTTGATAGCTTTAGATGTGGTAGTGTGATACTTCGTAGCAGCAGGATTGTTGCGGGAAAGAGTAAGGTTCGATTATATAGAGCGGCTAGGATGAAGATTAGGATATGGTAGCTGATGGATAGTTGATAGAAGCCTCGGTTGTTTTTTTCGCGAATCATGGTTTTGACGTATAGTGCAGTGCCGCAGAAGTACAGAACTAGGATGATGAAGGTATGGCTGGTTAGGCGCCAGTTGGTTTCGCTGCCGATATACGTGACAGGATAGATAAAAGAGCAGAATAAGATGATGGCTAGAATGTCATTGAGCAAGGCGCGTTCGTTACGTGCGCGTGCAAAGTAGATATTGGGAATGAACAATAGCAGTAAGACTCCGCTATACCAGAGAAGCTGTGGCTTAAGCCAGACGAGTAGGATTAACAGAGGCAGTAATAGAATTCCATAGATCATAGTTGGGTTGCGATAACGAGAGGTTCGTCTTGTCTTGATCCATAGTAATAACGGGAAGCTGAACAGGTACATGACCAGCCAGCATAGAAATAATGGGATATGGAGCCAGCTTACGCCTGACAGGCTTAACCCGCATAAAAAGGGCAAGATTAGCATTGCCCATGCGCCATGTTGATTGGGAATATATCGGTTCATGCTTAACCACCGATATAGGACATATTGATTTTGCCTTGCCGAACCTGTTGCGCAGGATCATCCTCGCTTCGTTCATCCGAGTAACGATCCAGACGATGCTCCCATACTCGCTTGATCGTCTGCAGCAGATAAGCATCATCGGCTCCGCGGCGAAGAAGTGAACGTAGATCATAGCCTTCGGTAGCGAACAGACAGGTATACAGTTTACCTTCAGAGGACAGCCTTGCTCTTGTGCAAGATGAACAGAAGGAATCCGATACAGAGCTGATAAATCCAACCTTGATATCTGTACCCGCATATCGGTAATACCTAGCGACTTCTCCATAGGTGCTAGGTTCAACTGATTCTAGTGGATGACGTGCATGGAGCTTCTGCACAATCGAGGCTTCAGGCACGACATAATCATGCTTCCAACCATTATCGTTACCCACATCCATAAATTCGATAAAACGAAGCGTAATACCGCGTTTGCGGAAATAATCAGCCATTGGAATGATGTCTATGTCATTCATGCCCTTTTGTACAACCATATTAATCTTGATCTGATAACCGATCGAATGAGCATAGTCGATCCGTTTGAGGATCTGTTCGGGCTTGATGCCTCTACCGTTCATATAGCCGAAGCGGCGTGGATGAAGTGAATCCAGGCTAATATTAAGGCGACGCAGACCTGCATCATAAAGTGGTTGTGCCTGCGCGCCAAGCAGAAGTCCATTGGTCGTTAAGCCAATATCCTCAACTTCAGAAATGGCGGCAATCCGGCTAATCAGCTCTGGCAGACCACGGCGCAGTAGCGGTTCTCCACCGGTCAGACGTACTTTGCGTACACCTAGACCGACGAATAGATGTACCAGCCGCTCGATTTCGTCAAACGACAACAGCTCCGACCCATGCATAAAGGCATAGTCATCGCCAAAAATCTCTTTTGGCATACAGTATCGGCAGCGAAAATTGCAGCGATCAGTAACCGAGATACGCAGATCATGCATCGGCCGCTTCAGCAGATCAGTAGACGGATTCATGATACAGGACTCCTTTGTAGTGTAATTTATACAGGGGTGAATCATGTCATATCGTTCAATGATATTCGTGTAACCCGTGTATATCGGTATATGGATACAAATTAAGACTTATCAGGCTGCTCGGTTAGCTCGCTAAATGTACCAACATAGCGAATATCTTCGCCCGTAGCATCCTTCACCGCGCTAATATTAAGCCATTGTACATATTCCTCGCCATTTTTGCGGCGGTTCCAGATTGCGCCTTGCCATATCCCTTTTTCCTTAATATCCTTCCACATCTGTTCATAAAAGTGATCGGGCTGGCGACCGGACTTGAGTACACTTGGACGTTGATTCAGTACTTCTTCCTCTCTATAGCCCGTTAGACGAGTAAAGGCTGGATTGACGGTTTTAATATATCCCTTTGGATCGGTAACGAGAATTCCCTGTGCGGTCGAGTTGAACACATCTGATACAAGAGTCAGCTTATCCTGATAATACATCCAGACCACAATAATCAGACTCGCTAGAGCAACCTGCGATAACAGCATGAAGCCGATCGAATACTGTCCGGTTAACCCATGAATGGCAGCCAGCATGAGCGGTGGGAAGAATCCGCCGAGACCACCCATCATCGACACAATCCCATTTGCAATCCCTGCCTGCTTATTGAAGTAAAACGGTACTAGCTTGAAAATCACTCCGTTGCCAATCCCCGCACTTATCGCAATCGTCAGACAGCCGGCCGTATACAGACCAATGGATGGCGAGAATGCCAGTACAATCGCAGCGAGTGTATATATCGCGAATGTACACATCAGCAGAAATAATGCCTGAAAGCGATCGGCAAGCCATCCACCAACCGGACGCAGGAATGTAGCTAATGCGATAAAGCCTGCTGTACGTAGCCCTGCATCCACTTTATCCAGCTGGAAGTTCGCTACGAGGAAATTCGGCAAGTATACAGTGAAGGCTACGAATGAACCGAAGGTAATAAAGTAGAATAGCGAGAAGAACCATAGCTTTTCATTTTTATATACGCCTTTGATCTGTTCGATGATCGGCGTTTTGATCTTCGTTTCTTTGCGATCACCGAAGATAAAGTTCAAGACGATGAATACGAGTAGCAGCACCAGATATAAACGTACTGCAGATTGCCAGCCGATCTGTGTTGCGATGACAGGCGCAGAGAATGTCGTGATCGCTGTACCGATATTGCCCATTCCGTACACACCATTGATCAGACCATGCTTTTCCCGCGGATAATACTTGGGCAAGGATGTAACCCCTACTGAGAACACAGCGCCGCCAATCCCAAGAAATAGTCCACCAATGATCAGATCCGTCATCGTTGATGCGGTACTGATGTAATACACTGGGAACAAGAGCAAAATAAAGCTCGTCATAAATACAACTCTTGCACCCACAATATTGGCATAATACCCGAGCGGAATGCGCAAAATCGAACCTAATATAACCGGAATCGCTGTTACGATCGCCAGACTTCCTGGCGGAATACTAATATCCTCTTTAATAAAAGGCATCAGCGAGGAAATAATAACCCAAACCATGAACCCTAATACCAGATTCAAGGTCTGCAAAGACAACTGCATTTTCTTAATCATCCCATTCACCCTTTGCTCTACTGTTCTATAGCCTTCTCCGTTACGATACAAAGGTTGCGACACGCAGCTACGATTGCCAGGCCTATTCGCTAATCGTATGTATGCTATAGCCTTTGTGCCAAAGATCACATATATGGTCATGATCTGACCTCTATTTGTACCTTGATCTAATGTGTATATGGATGACAGGTCGCCACCACGGATCAGCTTTGTTTTCTCCTTTTATTGTAGAGTTTGGAGGAGGATCTCGAATATAGGGGAGTACCCTGACTGTGGAGCGGGAATGCCCGAATAAGCTTAGGTACGGATACCAAAAGAGATAGGGAATCGACCAATCAAGCTTCACGGTAGACTCGCTATCTCTTCTCTGTTGCTATAGTTATCCCATGCTCTCGTTAATGTGAAGATAGATCGGCAAACTTCACCTCAGGAAAAGGGGACGTCCTCTCTTTTAGCAATACACTGCGTTTATTTTTCAGATTCGTATCAAAAAAGTCTAATATATACGCATTAGTAATCGCGTTCGCCCTTTGCGGTTCGATCTGCCCAGTCGCACCAACCATTCGAAAGATCGGCGAAATAAACTGTGCATCGGTAAAGTTCAAGTGTTCGGTATGGTCAATGTACAGTACAGCTCCACCTGCTTTTATCGCCTCCTGCATTCGTTGTAGCTCTAGCCATTTATCTTGCGCCGTGTGCTCTTCCCATTCTCTCGTCGAACCCATTTGCTGAAGCTCGGCATCGGTATAACTCTTATGCTGCATAACCCTTTGTAAGCTCTTAAAATTACTTTCTGAATCTATGAACATAAATGGTTTGTGTAAGAGGGTTCGATCATGTAGTCGATATAGCCCACCATCCAGATTGATTCCAGCGGTGATGCGAGGATCATATGAAGCATTATACGCAGTAGCGCCACCGATGGAATGACCGAATATCCCGATATGGGATAGATCGAGTGTTCCTTTTAACCGGCTTGGAATCTGCCCGGATTGTAGAAGCTCGAACTGATCTAATACAAATGACACATTCTCTGTCAAAGCTCTGCCTAATTTATCGCGAGTATGGCTTTCGGTTCGATAATCATGAGCAGGCGAAAATAACCTATCGGTCGTATTGGTCATGATCCGTCCATCCGGGAATTCAGTCGCGAACGTATTCCCTGTATGATCAATCACGGCTACAATATATCCGTGACTCGCAAGCTCTTCTGCCTGACTGGTGTGTAGAAACCGAGAAGAAGCATTACCCGGATTCGCGATAATGAGTGGATAGCTAGCATTAGACGAATCTACATCTGCTCCTGGACTCGAATGGCTAGGTACATACTTGAGATATTGAAACGTAAATCCCGGTAGACCATATTGCGCTGCCATATGACTTAATAGAGCTGGACTTGCGATCCATGGAGCATAGCTACGAGTACTATTCACCTGTGCTGGATACCATACTTGAACCATTAATTCTCGATGAAAACCTTCTGCATTACCCACTGTCTCTGAACGATCGGTATCTACAAAATGAAAGGCTTGTGTCCCGACCTGGAATCTACCCGTCGGAGCAGGTAGTTTGAACACAGGGAATATGTACATAAGCCCGGCTGTTGTGAGCAGCAGCATCACAGTTAGGGTATAAGTGAGCCTACGTATAAAGCGTGAAATTCGCGGTCGGGTAGTTTTGTTCTGGCGATACGCTGATACAGCTAACCACATCACGGTTATAACATAGAGCAGACCTAGCTGGATGCGATAACCTTCGATAAGCCAGTGAATACACATTGTTAATGTAGCGATACCGCTGGCAATGAATACCGTTATTGTCCGGCGATCCTTATAAAATAAGAGCGATAACGCAACGACAACCAGATTACAGAACAAAAGACTCATTTCTAATACTCTCATGCGTGATCTCCCTTTAACCAAGGTTCATTTCCATTCTCTCTTATAAGCTCAGCAGCCATTCTCTCTCTGCAATAAAGACGAATCAATTCTTTAAAATATATCTATTCCTCTTATATTGCTGTACACTGCTCCCTGTTATGATTCGTATGTAGCCTGTATCGCAAAACGCCAAAAAACCACTGGTATCCCCAGCGGCTCTGCTCTATAACCATCTATTGTATCTCGGTTCAGCTGTTCAGCTATTCATTCCACCAACGATATCTATATTAAAAGTCCAAAATCTTCTTCCGTAGCGCATATTCGACTAGCTCGGGGCGACTTTTGAGATGGAGCTTTTCCATAATTTTCGCCTTATGTGCTTCGACCGTTTTCACCGAGATGAATAGCTTCTCCGCCACATCCTTGTTGCTATAGCCCTTGGCAACTAGCGGCAAGATTTCTAGCTCGCGACGAGATAACACCTCATACACATCCTCAGAATCAGCGCTTGTATTGGTCTTGACGAATTCACGTACAAGCGATGTAGCCAGCTTCGGATGAATATACGTTCCGCCCTCATGGATCGTCCGAATCGCTAACAGCAATTCTTCATCCGGTGCGTTTTTGAGTACGTAACCGGATGCGCCGTTACGAAGAACATGGAACAGATATTCCTCATCATCATGCATCGTCAGAATCAGGATCCGTGTGTCAGGATAATCTTCCTTGATCTTACCTGTGGCGATCAATCCGCTCTCTCCTGGTGGCATACTCAGATCCATCAGCAGAATGTCCGGCTGATGCTTCGCGACCATCGTGTATGCTTCGATTCCGTCCGCTGCTGTACCGACAACCTCCATATCTGGTTGAAAGTTTAGAATCATCGCAAAGCCGCTACGAACAATCGCATGATCGTCTGCAATTACAATTTTCATTCCTAGCCCTCCTTTCCAGCATCCATACAGATATTCTTATTCTTCATTCCGAAAAGGGGATATCCAGCGTAATACGCGTTCCTTTTCCTTTTTCCGAGTGAATAATCACTTTACCTCCAACAAGCTCGGCACGCTCCTGCATGCCATATAGTCCAAGTCCGGTTCCGATCGGATCATCTGCGGGGTCGAACCCATTCCCTTTATCCGCGACGATCAGTGAGATTCGTCCATTTTCCGCGCGTAATATAAAGTCAATATGATCCACATCTGCATACTTGAGTGCATTCAGGATCGCTTCTTGTCCGATTCGGTAAATGACCGTTTCTAGCTCGCTATCATAACGCTGCTGATCGAGATTCGATTCAAATACAATCGTCACGCCGTAGCTTTCCTGTATTCGTTTAAAATGAGAACGAAATGCCGCTTCCAGACCGAAGTCATCCAGCGCCGCCGGACGCAGCTCTACCGCGAGATTACGAATATCATCCAGCAGACGGGTCATTGATTCCTCCGTTTGGCGCATCTTTTTGAGCAATTCTTCCTCGCCCGTCATATATTTGAGCACACGCAGATCAATGACCGCACTCATCAGCTCCTGTGCTACACTATCATGCAGTTCACGCGAGATACGGCGACGTTCATTCTCCTGAGCATGAATGACATGCTTCATCATCTTATTCTGGTAAAAGCTCTCCTGCGTCTTGAACTGCTGCGATAGATCACGCAGCATCAGCACATGGACATCTTCATCGGCAAGCGTATGATAGGAAGCCGCATACGGAATAACGCCCTTGCCTACCGTATCCAGATAGACCTGAAACGATGAGAAGCGCTCTGATTCCGGATTGGTAAAATAACATGCAATACAGGTGCGCAGCTCCGTCTCGCTCATATATCCACGGCATACCCGGCAGATCGTCTCCGCATGGCCTTCATATAGTTGTCGTAAGACCTCATCATCCACGATCCGTTCGGCTGCCGGATTCATATATAACACACGCCCCGCAGTATTGAAAAAGAAAATCGCTTCCCGGCTCTGACTGTACAGCTTGCTCATCAGGCGATACACCTGTTCTTGCTCTTCGGCTGGCTTCAACTTGGAGTGTACTCCTTTCCATTGAGTTCTCCGATACCAAGATGCGCGAGATCATTCAGCTCCTGCATCATGGAACGAGTGACGCGCTGCTCATCCCGATAGCCACCGAGTAATACACCGGCTACGCGCGTATCATTCCAGACGGGCACAGCGCCCAGACTTTTCAGCTGTTCGGTACGAATAATCGGATAATTAAACAACGCATCACGAGGTACATCATCCTGCACCGAGGCAAACATAAATGGCTTGCCGGTCTTGAACACCATGCCAGCGATACCACGGCCGCTTTGTAGAATGATATCCTTAAAACGCTCATTTCGATTACCGGAAGCATATTTCCATTTGATCACATAATGATATTCAGCTGGCTCTGCTAGTGCCAATGCCATAAAATCATAGCCGAACAAGGCACGAATCTCATCCAGCTCCTGCTGGTAATTCACCTTATTGTTCATTCACTCGCGCTCCTAATACAAGAGGGAAAGAAGGCAGCGCCCACTTTCCTCAGCTCGATTTATGTCTTCTATACAGGATATAACTTCTGCCAATATAATTCAATGGAACACTCCACACATGCACCAGACGTGTGAACGGCCAGAATGCGAAAATCGCAAATCCAGTTAACGCATGAATTTTAAACGAGATTGGTACACTACGCATGAGCGACGCATCTGGCTGCAAGATGAACAGTCCCCGGAACCAGATCGAGATCGTCTCCCGATAATCAAAGTCCGGCTGTACGGCATTCGTAAATAAGGTCGCATACATGCCCATAAACACGATGAATAATAGTAATGTATTCACCACCAGATCCGATGCACTGCTCAGCTTACGTACGCTACGAATCGTGAAGCGGCGGGAGGTCAGAATGAGCATACCGACCAGGGTAATCACACCGAATAATCCACCACCATATACAGCGCCCAGATGATACATATGCTCGCTCACACCCATCGCCGTCATCCATGAAGCGGGTACTCCAAGTCCCACCACATGCCCCATAATGACCGGAATAATGCCGATGTGGAACAGCATACTGCCAAGCATCAATTGTTTCTTTTCAATAAATTCACTGGATTTGGCAGTCCAGCTAAACTGATCTGTCCGATACCTGAAAATATGCCCCACGATAAAGATCACCATACATGCGTATGGGAAAATGACCCACAAAAATTGCTCAATCATGTTCACTCACCGGCTCCCCCTGTGTAATGCACGCCTTCAGTGTACTGCGTAGCGCTCTGACCAGGTGCACATACGGGCTGTTATACTTGTCCAGTGCCTGTACAAGATGATACGTTCCATCCTCCAGAATCGCCATCGGCATACGGAAGTTCTCGCCAGCGGATGGATGTCCCCGCCAGTCAGCAGCATACAGGAATTCACACATGAGCGGCAAGTAATCTGGTAACTCCTCATCTGGCATTTCCAGACCGAACATTTCATATAATAGCTTCAGCTTAGCCAGCATCTGTCCACGCTCACGTGCTTCCTCGAATTTGAAATACGTCATATAGAGCGCGCAATCCTTTTGAAAATCAAATGTCTCGGTGTACATTTCCTGAATCTGCTCCATGCTACGCTCGTGCATCAGCTCCCAGTAGCGGGATGCGTCCTCCGCACCGGGATGATCCGGCGCGAAAGATTCTTCCAGCAGACTAGGGTGAAAATCAAGCTTCTCCGGGTACATAAGCTGACGCGCAAAAAAATGAAACGATGGTTTGTAGTCATACAATTGCTCCAGATTAATCACGCCAGATCCCCCCGTAGAAATTCTCTTCATAGATCGTCTTCCCATCCTTGTCACGTCCCGGGCTAAAGGAATCGACCGCGCTACATCCACTGCAGCCGCCATCCATGCCTGTCCCCATATTGCCCATGATATCGCCAAATCCAGCCGAGCCCTGCGCACGATATGGATTCATATGCCCTTCCTTATGCGACGTCGGGATGACAAACCGATCATCGTACTTGGCAATAGCGAGCAGACGATACATTTGTTCCGTCTGACGAGCTGTCAGTCCAACACGTGCAAGACGTTCTTCATCAAACCGATCGCCCGTCAGCTTCGCACGCATGTATGAACGCATCATCGCCATCCGTTGCAGTGCTTCCTTCACCGACTGACTATCTCCAGCAGTCAGCATATTTGCCAAAAATTGAATCGGTGTGCGCATCTCATCAATAGCCGGGAAAATCAGATCTGGATTGTCGATCGAATCCTTGCCTTCAAAGTAATTCATGATCGGACTCAGCGGCGGTACATACCATACCATCGGCAATGTGCGATATTCAGGGTGCAGTGGGAAGGCAAGCTTATACTCAATCGCCAGCTTGTATACAGGTGAATTTTGTGCTGCTTCAATCCAGTCGGCGGTAATGCCATCTTTTTGGGCCTGTGCAATAATGTTAGGATCATTCGGATTCAGGAACAGCCCACACTGTGCTTCATAGAGTGCCTGCTCATCTTGAATCGAAGCGACTTCCTGCACACGATCCGCATCATATAGCAGAACGCCGAGATAACGAATACGTCCAGTACAGGTTTCCGAGCAAACCGTAGGTAGTCCAGCTTCCACACGCGGGAAGCAGAAGGTGCATTTCTCCGCTTTGTTGGTCTGCCAGTTGAAATAGACCTTTTTGTACGGGCAACCTGTCATGCAATAACGCCAGCCACGACAGGCTTCCTGATCGACCAGCACGATACCGTCCTCATCCCGCTTGTACATCGCACCAGATGGGCAGGATGCAACACAGCTTGGGTTCAGACAATGCTCGCACAGACGAGGAAGATAGACCATGAATGACTTTTCAAAATTAAATTTGATCTCCTCTTCGATCTTCTCGATATTCGGATCAAGCGGGCCGGTAATATGAGCACCTGCCAGATCATCCTCCCAGTTCGGTCCCCAATTCACTTCCATCTTCTCCCCAGTTACAGCAGAGTGTGGACGCGCGACCGGAGAATGATTTTTCTCCGGCGACTGTGTTAGATTTTCATAGTTATACGTCCATGGCTCATAGTAATCTTTCATTTCTGGCATATCGGGATTGTAGAAAATTTTACCAAGTGCGACTTTGGATAGCTTGTTGCCGGATTTCAGTTCAAGCTTACCCTTACGTAATTGCCAGCCGCCTTTATAGATACTCTGATCCTCCCAACGCTTCGGATAACCGATACCTGGCTTGGTTTCTACATTGTTGAACCACATATATTCGGCGCCCTTACGGTTCGTCCAGGTCGTTTTACAGGTGACACTACAGGTGTGACAGCCGATGCATTTGTCCAGGTTCATGACCATGGCAATTTGTGCTTTAATCTTCAAGCCACTTTACCTCCTTCATTTTGCGGACAGCGACGTATACGTCACGCTGGTTACCAATTGGGCCATAGTAGTTGAACCCGTAACTAAGCTGTGCGTAACCGCCTACCATCTGGGTCGGCTTCATATGAATACGAGTCGGTGCATTATGACTGCCGCCTCGTGTATCGGTAATTTCAGAACCCGGTACATTAATATGCTTATCCTGCGCATGATACATGAACATCGTGCCACGCGGCATCCGGTGGCTGACAACAGCGCGTGCCGTGACGACACCATTGCGGTTATACACTTCCAACCAGTCATTATCATTAATATCGCTACTTACGGCATCTTCATTGTTAATCCACACGGTTGGACCACCACGGAACAGGGTGAGCATATGCTGATTATCCTGATACGTAGAGTGAATATTCCATTTACCATGAGGTGTTAAATAACGCAGTACGAGTGAATCCTGTCCACCTTTGATCTCACGATCACGTGGGCCGAATACCATTGGTGGCAGTGTCGGCTTATACACCGGCAGCGATTCGCCAAATTGCTCGAAAATCTCATGGTCAATATAGAAGTGCTGTCTGCCTGTCAGCGTACGGAACGGCACCAAGCGTTCAATGTTGGTTGTGAATGGTGAATAGCGTCTGCCCTGCTTGTTCGAGCCGCTGAATACCGGCGTCGGAATGACTTCGCGTGGTTGCGATGTGATGCTCTGGAACGTAATTTTCTCAGCAGCACGGTCGGCGGAAATATCTCTTAGCTCCACCCCGTGATCTTCCTCCGCTTGAATATATGCTTTTTGAGATACACGTCCATTTGTAGCTGAAGACAGATGCAGGATCGTATCTGCAGCCTGACGAGCGGTGTGTAGCTTAGGCAGTCCATTTTTGATCGTTTCGTCATAGTGGACACCGTTTAATAGCTTTAGTTCCTCGTATTCTTCTGCCACGGAGAAGTTCACACCGTGCGCTCCGGCTTTACCTGTGAGCAGATTTGGTCCGAGTGAAGTGAATTTATCGTAAATTTTGGTGTAGTCGCGCTCGACAATGCTGAAGTTCGGCATCGTTTTGCCTGGTTTCGGCTCCACTTCGCCTTTCGTCCAGTCTTTGACCATCCCCATCGGTTGTGAAATCTCGCCCAGTGAATCATGTCCAAGCGGAGCGGTTACCAGATCCTTGTACACACCTGGCAAATGTATCTTGGCCATTTCAGAGAATGTTTCGGATAGACTGCGGTAGATATCCCAGTCCGAACGTGACTCCCATAGCGGATTAACTGCTGGATTGAACGGATGGACAAAGGGATGCATATCCGTCGAAGACAGATCGGTCTTCTCGTACCATGTCGCTGCAGGTAATACGATATCCGCATACAGCGGTGTGGTCGTCATACGGAAATCGAGTGCTACCATCAGATCCAGCTTGCCTTCCACATCCTCACGCCAGACGATTTCTTCCGGCTTCTGTTCTTCGTTCGGGCGTGCAATCAGATCATCCGAGGCACCGAGTAGATGCTTCATGAAGTATTCCTGACCCTTTGCTGAGCTCGAGATCAGATTCGAACGCCAGATGAACAGGGAACGTGGGAAGTTCTCTGGTGCGCCTGGATCTTCAACGGCGAACTTGGTCTGCCGCGAAGTCACCTGCTCTACTGAATGCTTGATAATGTCTTCATTGGATGTTTTGCCCGCTTGTGCGGCTTCTTCCGCGAATAACAGGCTATTTTTATCAAATTGTGGATACGATGGTAGCCAGCCGAGACGTGCCGCTAGCACATTGTAATCAGCTGGATGGCGATAGTTTACTTCACAGCTCGTTGGCGATTGAAGCGAATCGGTACCACTTTCCTCATATCTCCACTGCTCGGTTGCAAAATAGAAGAACGACGTCGCATTTTGAAGTCGTGCCGGGCCTTGCCAGTCCTTGGCAAAGGCTACTGTAGACCAGCCTTCGATCGGACGACATTTCTCCTGACCCACATAATGCGCCCAACCACCGCCATTCACGCCCTGTGAAGCGGTCAGTACAACCAGATTCAAGATTGAGCGATAGATTGTATCACTGTTAAACCAGTGATTGATGCCAGCACCCATAATAATCATTGAGCGTCCACCGGTATCCAGTGCATTTTGCGCAAATTCGCGCGCAACCTGTATAACGACCGAGGCTTTGACGCTCGTTACTTTTTCCTGCCATGCCGGCGTGTAGAATGATTCTGCATCATCATAACCACGTGCATTATGCGGGCTTTCCACTCGTGCTATGCCGTACTGACTCATCATCAGGTCATACACGGTTGTAATATACCGTTCACTACCGTCAGCCAGTGTGATTTGGCGTGCAGGAATCGTTCGTGCGAATGTACCATTGCCGTTATTATCAAAATAAGGGAATACGATATCGAGCCACTCATGCTCTTGACCTGTCATGCTGAGTGCAGGCTCAATGACCGTGCCGTCCTCGCGTTCTAAAATCAGATTCCATTTGACATCCTTCTCCCAGCGTTGACCCATTGTGCCATTTGGCACAAGCAATTCCGCGCCTGCTTCATCGTAGATGACCGGCTTCCAATCGGCATGTTCGCTCTCCTGTCCGATATCACTAGCTCGCAGGAAGCGCCCGCCTTTCAGTCCATCGCCATGCGGCTCCAGTAAAATCACAAACGGCATATCCGTATACTGCTTCGCATAATTCATAAACATCGGTTCCTGACGCTGATGGTAAAACTCGTCCAAAATAACATGCGTCATCGCCTGTGCAACTGCGGCATCCGTACCCGGATGTGGTGCAAGCCAGTTATCCGCGAACTTCACATTTTCAGCTAGATCGGGCGCGACGGAAACGATCTTCGTTCCTTTATACCGAACCTCAGTCATAAAGTGGGCATCCGGTGTACGGGTCAGCGGCACATTGGAGCCCCACATCATCAGATAGCCAGCATTGTACCAATCGGAGGATTCCGGTACATCGGTCTGCTCGCCCCAGATTTGCGGCGATGCAGGTGGCAGATCGGCATACCAGTCATAAAAGCTGAGCATCTGCCCACCAAGTAGCGAGATAAAGCGCGCGCCTGACGCGTAACTGACCATCGACATCGCTGGAATCGGTGTAAAGCCAGCGATCCGATCCGGGCCATATTTTCGAATCGTATAAATGAGCTGTGCCGAGATCAGATACAACACATCATCCCAGTTCACACGGACATGACCGCCTTTACCGCGACCCTTTTTGTATTGCTGAGCTTTCTCTGGATTCTCAACAATACTTGCCCATGCATCAATTGGATTACTATGTTCCGCAAGTGCTTCCTTCCATAACCGAAGCAGCTTACCCCGCATATAGGGATATTTGATCCGTAGCGGACTATATTCATACCAGGAAAAAGTAGCTCCGCGCGGACAACCACGAGGTTCAAACTCCGGCATATCTGCCCCGCAGGATGGATAGTCGATCTGCTGATTTTCCCAGGTGATAATGCCATTTTTCACAAATACCTTCCAGCTACATGAGCCTGTGCAATTCACACCATGTGTGGTACGAACGACTTTGTCATGCGACCAGCGCTGGCGGTACATATTTTCCCAGTCTCTATTCTTCTCTTCTAAAATAGACCAGTTGCTTGAATAACTTTCGATTGGCTTAAAAAAATTCAATTTGTATTTCCGTTTCATGTAAATGAACACTCCTTTTCCAATGTTTGCATCGACAAACATGGAGTTCAATGAAAAGTGGCAGTACGAGCAAGTTCTATACTTTTATTATGATCTGCCAGCGTATCAGCGGACATTAGGGAATTCCCTTTTTCCGCTGGGAAATGTCCTGATATGCTGAATTCATTCATCTGCTATCATGCAAAATTTATAAAATTAAATATCTTTTATTAGTAATTAATGGTAAATTATAGTTGATAAACCAAATGGCTACCGCCGTTAGCCGCAACACATCTGAGTGAAGTGCAACTTAGTGGGCAGTAGCCTTTAGACATGGATCAGAAAGGGGTTTTGCAAGCGTTATCTTTTGAATGGTGAACGATATTGTGCAAGGGATGGTTAATCGCTTCATACTTTGGCATGGCAAAGGAGAATGTATAATGAGAATGAAATCGGTCTTGGCGATGTTCGTGATGGTGGTAATGTTGTTCAGTCTGGTTGTCGCTCCCGTACCTACCAATGCAGCAGCTTCCTCAGATACGAATCAGCAAGCGCGGTTATTCGGCGAAGTAGAAGAAACATTTACCATCGCTAATAATCAGACACATATTGTGGGTCCACTCGCTTCAACTGGTTATGTAAATGTGTGGCTTACCTTTCCGCTGTTAGCAGGTGAAAGCCTAACTTACAAATACGAACGTTATAATGAAGATACGGATACGTGGCAGGTCGTGAACGGCTCCAGTGTAACCGGTCCGTATTCGAACTACTTTTTCACCACCAATGATCCTGGATATGATCAGCTCGGCGTTTATCGTCTGGTCTTCACAGCCAATATAACAGCACCGATGGAAGTGTATTTGTATGGTGAATATATGGCCTGGTAATACGGATTAGATATTGCTCTATTCTTAAATTTATAAAAGTATATCGCGATTGAAGCAGCATACCTGCTCCATCCTATACATCACAAAAATAGGGATAGCACCGATACGATGCTATCCCTATTTGCTATTTTCCATGCAATAATCTACTCGATCATACTTAAGATAGATCCCAGCTTATCTGCTGCTCATTCACTCGAACCTGTAGCTGTGATTCATCATTGTACAATACGACTTCTAGACCTTTATCGTTATTAAATTGTAGCTTGTCGAGTACCCATACACCGGCTGGATCAGACTTATGATCGTCGGGAATGACAATCGTGGCGATTCCGATCGTGCCGTTGATCGTGATCGAAGCATCAATGACAGATGTCGGTTCTTTTTGCCCATAGATTGGAGATACCCAGCCTTCTTCAGATGTGATATTTAGCTTGGTACCGCTTGAACCGGTTGTGTTTGCTTCCTCTGTACCGCCAGTAGTGGTTGTCCAGTACATTCGGGCAGACAGGTCATTTTGTGGATAGTCAAGCTTGACTGCGGGTATGATGCCCGTATCTGCTTGTTCAGCTACTAATGAAGAATCGCCACTAGATTCAAGTACATGCGCGACCGCATCAGGATGCAGTTGGAAGCGTTGATGTACTTCATGTCCTGCATGTGCATCCAGCCAATCGACAATGATGAGTACAGGCACTTCTTTGCCAAGCACGAGCCAGCGCCGATGCGCTACAGGATCATCTAAGCGCATATAACCATCATGCACGGCATCAACAAGCTCATATGCGTCATGGCGTTCTCGTCGAATCGTCTGACAGGCTGCGGCGGGCTCTGCCCATGCCTGGGTGGAAATGTACTGTGTCTGATCTACGTTATCAACGACGATCGTATTATGAGCAGCTGTACTTTTAAAATAATGACGCCAGTAGCCTTCTTCATACGTGTACCGACCTGGATCAACGAAAATAAGCTGACGTTGCCAGTACCATTCCAGATTCAGCGCATCCGCATGCCCATGAGCGCCTCCCATCGGTGCGGCATCAAAGAATAGATGCTGACCCGGTGACTTCATCATGTAATAGCCCGTCTGAGGAAAGTCGATGCCTTCGGAATCCATCTGATCCTCTTGCAGTGTTTCATATTTACGGAACTTCTCGGCTCCGAACATCCATAGGAATTCAGGGCTTACTTCGCCGCGGATAAGCAGCTGTTCATCATCCAGAATGCCGCCCAGCGTAGCTACACGCGCTCGGCCATTACTCACCCATTCCGAATCACCGATCGCGGTCGAGCGATTATCGGGACGAATCATCGCCAGTGTGAACGTGGTCATTCGGTGTAGCTGCTGTCCGTACTTAGCTGGGAATGCGAAACCGGATAATCTACCGAGCAGGTAAGGCGTGCCAAACATTTCGATACTGGCATCATGGTAATGTGTGGTCAGCTCACTTTGTATACCTTCTGGACCAATCTGATCATACTGACATAGTTGAAGACGCTCGGTCGCAAGCTGACGCCAGTAGGGTGCTCGTGGATGCTCGCTATAGAATACACCAATCATGAACAAGCCTTGCATGTGCATCATCGCGTGATTGATCTCCGTTTGACCCAGATAAGAGGTTAGATACTCTGCATGTTGCTCCAGTGCGTGAAGCAGCTCTGCGGTGAAGGCACTATCAATCAGCTCGCTCTTTTGCATGTAGGCATAAGCAGAGATCCATGATTGTACACGCAATCCCGTTTCCAGTAGACGCCACGGCCCGGGTAATTGGAAAAAGGTAGCTTCTTCATAGGACATAGGTGGCTGTGGCGGTGGATTTTGTATACACCAGCTACGGAAATGTTCAATATACGTAGTCACATATTTTTCATCACCTGTCATTAAATATGCTTTACCCAGATCCAGCATATGCCAGTGTCGATTAATTCCCCAGGTGAACTCCGGATCAAGGGAAGGATTGAATAACCAATCTACCGGCGTTCCCATCTCAATCCAGTTCGTCAGATCGTTAGTATATGGCACCATGAATAAGTTTTGACAGGCTTGATCGGCAATCTGAATCGTATCCTTCGCATATTGCGGATAATATTCTTGATACGTAGAAGCAGCTTGCTCTAATTCCTCTGCGGTCAAATAGTACATTCGTTCACTCATCGTATGGTGTATCTCCCTTCTATTGGTCGTCCAGACATAGAAAGGACTGGCCCCAAGCACGAGGCTTGCCCAAAGGCCAGTCCAATCACATTCATCCTATTGCGATTATTGCTTATTCTTCGGAAGACAATTTGCCTTCGAGGTTTTTAGAGTTGAAGCTTGGATCTGCCTGGATATTAGTTAGGCCCGTATCACGCGCTTGCTTCAGCCCTGCGTTATAACGAGTGTTCAGATCCGTAACGATCTGGTTCAGATCGCCACCAGTCAGAATATATTTGATAAATTCATCTGTCCATTTGGAGCCTTCAACCTGACTATCTGTAGCCGACATCGGATTCGCTGGATACAGTGCATCGTATTTACGAGGCAGGAAGCCCGCGATACCTGGAATTGTCGGTTTTTTCGCATTTTTCAGTACGGTTGGAATCAGGGATACGCCATAACCATCTTCATAATACTTGGTTTGCAGGTCTGTGCTGTATACATAGTTCATGAATTTCCAGGCTGCGTCTTTGTTTGGTGAGTCTGCACTGATACCGATATACGAACCACCAATCACTTGTACCGCACCTGTAATTTTACCATCTTTGGTTGGTGGAGGAGCAGCAGCCCAGTTGATTTTGGTCGGGAACTGATCTTTGTACACGCCAGGCTCGCCGGAGTGGTTGAAATACATTCCGATTTTACCCTGTGCAAACTGTGCACGCAGTGGATCAATATCCAGACTTTCTACGCCCGGTAGCATGCTGCCATCCGTCATCATCTGACGCATCGCCTGTGCGATGTCTTTGTACATGCTGAAGTCGAATTGACCGGTTACATAGTTGTAGCCATCTACACCAGTCGTTACACTAGCAGGTGCGACCGTGTTCGCTGGACGTCCGAATCCGCTTGCACCTTTCAGTGGACTAGCGAAGCCATAGATTCCTTGAGCTTTGCCCATGTCGGTGATCTTTTTTGCATCTTGAACCATTTCATCCAGTGTTGTTGGTGGAGCGGTGATGCCTGCTTGTTTGAACAGGTCTTCATTGTAGATCAGACGCCAGGTTTGGCCTGTGTTTGGCAATGTATAGATTTTGCCGTCGATTTCGTTTTTATGGTCAATAATAACGTCCTTGAACGTTTGCTTCATTTCGTCGCTCATATAGTCATTGATCGGTGTAATATATCCTTTTTTCACATACGTTTCAAAATCGTCGATTTGCAGTACATCGGGAGCCTGTTTACTTGCGAAAGCGATATCAACGGCTTGTGCGTAGTTATCTCCCATTACGTTCATGTCCACTTCGATGTTGTCTTTGTTTGTTTTGTTAAATTCATCTACCTTACCCTGCATAAATTCAGCATCGTGACGATCCGGAGTCCAGTAGACAATCTTTGTTTTACCGCCACTTGCTGCGGATGAAGATGAAGCGCTGCTATCCGTCGTACCCGAATTCGAAGAACAGGCAGCCAGTGCCATGACGAGCATTGAACTTCCCACAACTTTCAACCATTTGTTCTGCATGTGCAGTCCCCCCGGATTGTGTTTTAATGTGGAGATGAGTCGTTCACCTCTTGCTATTAACAATAGCGGGTAAAATCTCATATGGGAGTACGGTATATCGACTACAGTGGGGTGGGAAATTCATCTTTTCTTCAAATTTTGCTGTTCAAAATAGTGCTGACGGAACATTGAAGGTGTCATACCACAGTGTTTTTTGAACATTTCGCTAAAATATGGACGATCCTCATAACCGAGCTTGGCCGAAATCAATTGTACCTGCATCCCTTCCAGCAGCCACTGCTTCGCCTTTTCGATTCGTAGCGTCGTCACATAGTTGGCGAGGGTCATTGACGTTTCACGTTTGAACAAATTGGCAAGATAGCTTGGACTTAAATGTACTTCTCGTGCACAGCTATTCACGGTCAGATCACTATCCAGATGCTCTTCAATATATTGCTTCACCTGAAGGATTACGCGGGAATACTCCTTGTTTTGCTGACCTCGAATACATTCACAGCAAAATGAGCAGAACTCAGTCGTCGTGTACATCCACTCGGCAAACGTCATCAGTGGCAATTCCTGAATGCCGGACAATCGCTCCGCCAGCCCACTGCAAGGTGTACCTTCCAGCACCTCTAGCATGGTACGATAGATCGTCATGCATAAGGTTTTGAACTGCTGCACCATAAGTTCCGGGCGGCAATAATCGGATTGAGACATCCATTCCAGAAAGAGCTCATCTAACATATACGCTGTTTGCTCTGCACTACCCGTACGAAGTGAATATAGCATCGCTTTTTCCCGTTCCGGGGCATAGCGCGGAATATCGCTAGTTCGCTGAATACGATCATAGCTGTAGCAACCGCCGGTTGAACTGTAAAAGCGATAGCCGAGTGCGCGGTCTGCTTCACGGTAGGAATAGGCAAGTTGCTCCGGCCCTGCCTGCACAGAGCTATATCCGACCGATACTGGACGCTGACTATCTCGCTCCATACAAGCGGCGGCTTCCTGCCATAATGATTCGATATCTAGCTCACGTACCGCAGGTAGCAAAGCGATAATACGCTGACTGCCATCATGCAGCACAATACCGTCTTCTCGTTGCTCCAAGATCTCACGCAATTCACCGATCACATACTCACTGATCTTAGCGAGAGATTTACCCTGATCGGCTTGCTCTGTATCGAAAATAAGTGTTCGATAGCTTGGAAGTATTTTATGCAATTGCCAGCCTTCCCACTGTCTTGCGGTGTCAAGCGAAGGCGCATGGTGAAACAGTAAGCGCAGAAAATCATCCCGCTGATGACGACGGTTTTGAAGGAGCTCCATCTCCATCAGCCGCATTTTGTCTGCTTTCTCTGATTCTTCGACGATCGCTTCACGTACTTTGACTACACTTTCCACAACTTGAGCAGGTGTAAACGGCTTCGATAAATAGTCAAAAGCGCCCAGGCGTACTGCCTCCTGCGCATACGTAAAATCATTAAATCCGCTCATAAAAATAACCTTGCTCGGCAAGTGCTCCTCGATCATCTGACGAATCATATCGCAGCCGCCCAGATGAGGCATACAAATGTCGGTTAAAACAATATCAGGACGCAGCTCGCGGATCATTTCTAATCCGCGTTGCCCGTCCTCCGCCGTGCCTACGACACGAATGCCATGCTTTTCCCACGGGATCTGATAAGCGATCCCGTTTACCACCATTTTGATATCGTCCATCACGCACATCGTCAGCATACTCATAGACCTTCCTCCCCGTGAAATGGAATGATAATCATGACCGTTGTCCGCTCATGTGCAGTGCTTTCAAAATACATCGAAGCCTGCTCTCCATAATTCAGTTTCAAACGACTATAAATATTGTACAGCGCATAGCTGGCATGTTTTTGAAGGGGCTCTTCTAAGATCCGATTCATCGCTACTGCATCCAGTCCATGTCCATTATCAGTAACACGAAGATGGAGCTGACCTTCATGCACCGCTGCTTCGATCTCAATATGACAGGCACGCTCCAGGTTTTTGAAGCCATGTAAAATCGAGTTCTCGACGAGCGGCTGTAAAAAGATTTTGGGTAATAGCCCGGACTGCGCTGCCTCTTGCATGTGAATCGTATACGTAAAGCTATCTTCATAGCATTGCTGCTGCAATAACATATACTGCTCGACATGGTTGAGCTCTTGCTTGACCGTGGTTATTTCCTGACCGTTATTCAGTCCTAGCTTGAATAGTAGTGACAGCGACACGATCATCTCACCCACCTGCTCACTCTGACCAAACTGACTTCTCCATAAAATCGTATTCAGTGTGTTATACAGAAAATGCGGATTAATCTGAGCTTGTAGTGCCCTGATTTCATACCGAAGACGCTCTTGCTCACTGATCTTATTTTCCTCAATCAGATTCTCGATCTGACCCATCATCCGATTGAAACGATGTCCAATCACACTGACTTCATCTTCGTACTTGCTCGTAAAGCGTGCATCCAGATCACTATTCTCGACTCGCTGAATAATACGATACAGCTTATTCAGCGGGCTAAGCAGTAGCTTCGTAAGCAGACTGGAGAACATCAGCGCTAATATCATACATCCAATCATAATCGCCAGCACAAGCCAGCGGATATCCCGAATATCTTGGAGTAGATTCCCTTTCGACTGAACGGCAGTGAGCGTCCAGTTCTGATCCATATTGAGTCGAGAGTAGTTCACAAGTTGCTCGTCATCTGCATTCTGATACGAAAATGCACCCTGCTTCTGACGACCAAAATCGTCTAGAAAAACAGAGGTGCTGAATTCTGCGCGTGCGGGATTCACAGCAGACAATATACTGTCACCATGATTGTCTAACAAAAAGAGACGGATCTGATTATTTAGTACATTTTGAAGAATAATATTATTAAAATAATCCTCATTAAAGTTCACGATAAGATATACATCGGTCAAGTTATAGTTATTGTTAACGGAGTTGCGCAGTGGACGTACAAGTACCGTGACCACTCGCTTTTTCCCTTGAAATAACTGATCTTCATGACCTGCTATCCAGTGCGTATTCCACGAGGCATCGTCGAATACTTTACCATACAGCTTATCCAGCTGAACCTCCCCTTTCAGCGAATCCTGTGTCGAATAGAAGTTGCCGATCGGGGTTGCTAACATTACAGACTCAACGGCAGGTTCAATTTGTTTCAGCTGGGCAAATGGCGTTTGCATCAAGGACAGATTACTATAGTAGCGCGAGCTGTCCTTCAGGCGCACATCATTAATGACACGACTATACGTTTCACTCATCATGAGCGAGTAGCTGGCTACGATCATATGCCGCATACTTTCATCTAGGGTTTGCACCGTTTTGTTCAGCATCGTTTGTTTCAATTGAAGGGAATTTTGCTCAATCACTTTGGCAGCAAAATTATAGGCGAATCCTCCGGTAACACTGATGCACACAAAGGTGAGTAAAATATACAATATGTGAATGCGACTTTTGAGCGATAGCTTGTAAAACCACTTGCTCATTCTTCATCATCCTTATCCCTTTACGGCTCCAAGAGTGACCTGCATGAAGGATTTGTTGGCAAATACGTAGACGACCAGCAATGGTAAAATCGAGATGCATGCCCCTGTCAGCATGAGCTGGGATTCGGCTGCTGCACCAATACCGTAGCGAAGATTGGACAATCCGACGGGTAAGGTTTGTAGCTCAGGATTGGTGAGTGTGAATACGAGTGGCAAAATATATTCATTCCATGCTCCCTGAAATACACCTAAACCGGCAACTGCCAATGCTGGACGTAACAGTGGTAAAATAATTCTCCAGAACACGGAAGCCGGATGACAACCATCAATCCACGCCGCTTCATCCAGTTCACGAGGGATTCCTCTTAAGAAGCCGATCATAATAAAGTACGTTGCCGCATGGGCGCTAATAAGAATAAGAATGACACCCCATAATGATTTTTGCAACCCTAGTGTAACCATCAGATCGAATTGTGGACGAAGCACAACCGCACCGATCGAAATGAACAATGTGCTTGCCATTAAGCCTGTGTAAATCTTCTTACCGAAAAATTTACCCCGGTCTACCGCGTAGGCTGCCATCGAAGCTACCAGCAGTGTACCGATCGTTGTTGTTACACTGACAAAGATACTGTTCCATGTAAAACGCGAGAAGTTCGCTTTGGTCCAGGCTGTGACATAGTTGCTAAACTGCCATACATCCGGCAAGATATGCGCACCACTCGTTAGCTCCAGGTTGGTCATAAACGAACCCGTAAATACAATCACTATTGGAAACAATGTTAAGGCGGCAGTAATTAACAGAAACACCCACAGAAGGGTTTTGCCCGTATATTTCATAACCATTGATATTCCCCTCCCGATCGTTTAGTACATCTGGTTCAGCTTGCGAGATAGATAGAAGTACAGCAGCGTAACAACACCAACGATCAGAGCCGTTACAAAACCGACTGCACTGCCGTAACCGAGCTGTTGCTGAATCGGTGAGTCCGGTGAAATCGGGAATAACAGCTTGAACAGGTACAAATACATCACTTCTGTTTTCCCGTATGGTCCCCCACCGGTTAGAACGAGAATACTTTCGTAACCTTTGAGCGAAATCGTGATTGCTAGCATAATGATCATTTGCATGACAGGCCCCAGCATTGGAATGGTGATGCTCCACAGCTTACGTGCTTCACTTGCACCATCCAGTGATGCCGCTTCATACAGATCTTCTGGGATGCCTTGCAATCCAGCGAGGAATAACAACATATAGTTACCGACAGCGCCCCAGATCGCAATGATGATCGTTGTGAGCATCGCGTGCTCTGCTCCAAGCCAGCTGATCGGTGCATCAATAATATGAAGCTTCATCAAGTATTGGTTTAGTACACCATTGTAAGAGTTGAAGATGATAAAGAAGACAATTGACATCACCGAAGCGCTAAATACAGTCGGAAGATAGTAAATCGCCCGTAGCAAAGTGCGCCCTTTTATTTTACGATTCAAAATGAATGCCAGGATGAGTGACATTGGAATGGTCACAATGAGCTTACCAGCGGCGTAAATGCCTGTATTCACGACCGACTGCCAGAACTCAGCATCACGTGTGAGACGGGCAAAGTTTTGAAGTCCGATAAATACGGGATCACCATACCCCTGGTAGTTATAAAACATATAACGGAGCGCCCAGAGTAGCGGATATACGCCTAACACAAGTGTCAATAGAACGCTTGGAAAAATAAACAGGTATGCCGTTCTTTTGTTCACAGTAACCTTCCCCCTTTATGTCTGTTGAATGAAGTATACGGGAGGGTAACGTTATAGCGAGATAGGAAAATCAACTTTATCGTGTAGGATAATCTTACTTTGCTAGGGGTAGATTTTTCGTTTATTCGGTCTTGAACTTGTAGGTTTGGGAGGAAGCGTTACCATCTCTTTCTGTGGAGTTGGGGGCATTTTTTATGTAATTAAAGGTTACGTAAAGGCTATTTTCCGCAAACGATTGCATCAGAAATACCGCCATATAATCACCTGTCAGTTCCTTATTTTCGCTAAAGACCATCGAAAGGGAGACCTGTAACACTTTCACTGATTGGATGGCGATGTACAACATCTATTTTTAGATTACCGAGTTTTGAATGGATATAACTCATACACTTACCTTAATAGAACAAGAAATGGCTGTCATAGCAGGTATTCTGACTGAGGTGATTCTATGATCTTAGGAGCAATTAAACGAGTATATGGAGAGTGTATTTTATTCTGTTGTAGCAGTATATTGTTCCCTTCTTACCGTTCCATAATTTCATATATTTTCCTTATTTCATTTTTGTAAGCGCTATCTTATAATCAGTTGTGTAAACGTTTGCACAAATAATAACACTAGAGGAGGATAACAAATGCACGGATTATTTCATGGGCAAGTGAAGCGTTCAGTGGCGGCCTGGATGGCGCTATTGATGCTGATTGCTGTACTGCTAGGTGGATTCATCCCCACTACACATGCAGCAGACAATTCAGTAACGGTCTATTACAAAAAGGGCTTTGCTACACCGTACATACACTACCGGCAAGCGGATAATAATTGGACGACTGCGCCCGGTGTGAAAATGGCAGATGCCGAAGTGAGCGGCTATGCCAAGGCAACGATTAATATTGGCTCACTCTCTCAGCTTGAAGCTGTGTTTAACAATGGCAACGGTACATGGGACAATAACGCGTCCAAAAATTATCTGTTCAACACTGGTACATCGACCTTTACACCAGGCACGAATGGTGGTGTCGGTACGATTACTGCAGGTGCACCGTCTGGCTCCACGACACCGACAGATCCAACGACGCCTCCCCCGTCTGATAATTTCGGTCCAGTCGATTGGAGCAAGCGCAGCATTTACTTTATCATGACCGATCGCTTTAGTAATGGCGATACAAGCAATGATAATTATGGTGGCTTTAACTCCAATAAGAGCAATCCGGGCCAATGGCATGGTGGTGACTTCCAGGGCATTATCAACAAACTGGATTACATCAAAAATATGGGCTTTACCGCAATCTGGATCACGCCAGTCACGATGCAAAAAAGTGTAACCGCCTACCACGGTTACCACACCTATGATTTCTACTCTGTCGATGGCCATCTGGGTAATATGGCAAAATTTCAGGAGCTGGTGCGCACAGCTCATACCAAAAATATTGCCGTCATGCTCGATGTGGTTGTAAACCATACCGGCGACTTCCGTCCAAATAATGGCACAGCAAAGGCTCCATTCGATCAAGCAGACTGGTACCATAACGTAGGCGATATTACGCAAAATGACTACAATACCAACAACCAATCTCGCATTGAAAATGGCGACGTAGCCAGTCTGGACGATCTAAAGCAAGAGAACCCAGCCGTTGCTACCGAGCTGAAAAACTGGGGCAAATGGATTATCCAGCAATCTGGCGTAGATGGACTTCGCGTGGATACAGCTAAGCACGTACCAAAGTGGTTCCTGAAAGACTTCGATAGTGCTGTAAATACCTTTACGATCGGTGAAGTATATAATGGCGATCCAGCTTATGTTGGTGACTACACCAATTATATGGATGCCGTTCTCGACTTCCCAATGTATTACACGATCCGAGATGTATTTGCCAAAGACGGTTCGATGAACCTGATCAAGGATCGCTATGCTCAGGATTTCCGTTACAAAAATCCAAATCTGAACGGTACCTTTATCGACAATCATGATGTGAAGCGCTTCTTGAACGAAGCCTCTGGCAAACCAGGTGCTTCCTCGGACAAATGGCCACAACTGAAAGCTGCACTTGGCTTCCTGCTCACTTCTCGTGGTATTCCCATTGTGTATCAAGGCACCGAGCAAGGCTTCAGCGGTGGCGATGATCCAGCGAACCGCGAAGATATGACCTTTGATACGAATAACGATCTGTACAAATATATTGCGAAGCTGAATGCTATCCGTAACGCTCATCCAGCTCTGCAAAACGGTACGCAAAAGGAAAAATGGTCAGACAATACATTCTACGGCTTCCAACGTTCCAGTGGTTCGGATGAAGCGGTTGTCCTGATTAACAACTCCTGGAATAGTGAGACACGTACCATTCCGAATCTGGACAACTTCGGTAATGGCACAACGCTGAAAAACCAGCTTGGTACAGATTCCGTAACGGTGAACGGTGGCTCCATTACGATCACACTCGGACCAAAAGAAGTGAAGATTCTGACCAAGTAAACAAGTACATTTTCGACCTGTTTTTCAACTAATCATTCATCCTATATTGTAATGAGTGAGCTAAATCATAATTCATGATCTACCTGATATATTGAAAATCACTAAACAAAGCGCCTATTTGCGAGATAACACGGAATGCAAATAGGCGCTTTTAACTGATCCATTATTTCCTATTAGATGATCTTACTTCATCTATCCCTGTAGATAGACTACTATCCAGTAGAGAGACTGCTTTCATAATGACTTATGTAACTCTGCAAACTCTTCAGCTGTTGCATACCCGTAAATCCAGTAATCTCCCTCTTTACACACATACGGAATGCGACATTCTTTTAACAGAGCAACAAATGGTTCTTCGATATCAACAAGCTCATCTGCAACCAACTGACCACGATGTTCCAGACATCTTGGCTTCACACGAATCCATTCCACATCAAAGGCAGGATGCTGCCAGTCACAGAACTGTGCATCATCCGATAAGTCGCCAAGGATCGTTAGCCAATCACCATGATAAGTAACATCCTCTTCAAACTGAACAGGAGAAGGCTCTGGTGACAATATATTCTTCACCTGAAAGGCAGGCGGAAAGGGTAATTGCTGATACACCCCCACCTTAAGCTTTTCCCATCGGGTATCGTTCATAATCGAAGTCAGACCACGATGCTCTACCTCCTGCAATACTTTCTGCTTGTAACGTACATAATCCATATAACGTGCTTCCTTTCTGATATTCATTTAAAATGTATGCTAGTATTTAGAAAGAGAACGTGCTGCTCATCTCTTCATTATATGTCTACACCTAGAATACCTAGATTCTTTTATCATATCAGCCTTCACCCTAGAACAACAGAAAGGAGCTTACCATGACTTCTAATCAAGAACATAATAGCGATCATCTGCCTGAATTAATCTATAATGAAACTACCATTCAAGCCGCTCGCACATTACTGCAACTCTATACAACGATGGCATACGAGCTCTGTAGCACACTAGCCTCTGCTTATCGTATAGACTCAAGTAACATACCAGCAGCATCCACAACCAACAGCACTTCATTTGAAGCGCTATTCGATTATATCTATGAACAGGATCTGGAGAGCGACCCCATCGTATTTTACAAAAATGAAGACTGGTTCATAGATCTGCACGGAGAACATTGCCTATTCCAGAGCCAGACCGGTATCTCCATCGAAGTGAGCATCTATAACTATGAATGGATCGACGCTGGCTTCTTCAGCTCATTCATCCATTCCTTAGCCAAGTCGCAATCTAGTGACTACAGCCCACTAGCCCAAATTCTAATCACCGCGATCCCTCCAGCCAATTTTCAATCCATCCTATCACTGCTAGAGCATATGTCCACACTCGGAATCGTCAACCAACAAACCCCAGTAAACTTCACCCTGACCGACTCCCCCGTATTTTATTAAAAGACGGCACACCCTATAGTAGAGTGTGCCGTCCTTTTATTATATCTGGCTGTACGTATTTTGTAGCTCACCAATGCTATCATGCAATCTAGACCCACAACTTCAAGCTCCGCAATCTACAAACTCTATATAATATGTAAACCCCAAGAACCAACAAAACTCCTTCCTCAATCTTTTACTATTTCCTACTATAGAAGCGCGAGAACATGTAGCAAACTCATATGTTGCATCAGCACGGAACGAAGGAAAGGAAATAAGGGAAAAGGACGCCTTTGGAGGATAAGAATCTACCTTTTCTCCACCATTCGTAGATTCTTACCCTCCACCTGAGGACGTTCCCTTATTCCTTTCCTGAGTGGTGCCCCAATCAACACCAGCGTTTCTACCCACGTTCCGCCAAAACCATGTGATACGGTCGATACTCCTGCAACGATAATTCAATCAACAGCCGACTCATCGGTATATCATCAATAATCGCTTTACGCTTCGCCTTTAAAATAATCTGCTCGATATCCGCATAGCTACACCCATTCATCCACTCCGCTGCCCATTGCTCCAACCCATGCTCACGTGGAAAATCTCCACATAATCGGCTCATATACTCCAGCCGCAATGCCTCTGCCGGATTGTCATACACCATCTTTGTATCAAATCGTCGCCAGATCGCATTATCCAGCTCTGTCTCCAGATTGGTCGCCGCGATAAAGATACAGTGCTCTGGGAATTCATCCAGACATTGTAGCAACGTATTCACCACACGAGCCATTTCCTTAACCTCGTCATTATTATCTCGTGTACGCGCAACCGCATCGAATTCATCCATGAATAATACACAGGGCTCCATACGCGCATATTCGAAGATTTTGCGCACATTACTGCCTGTCTCACCCAGATGAGCATGGATGAGCGCATCCAATCGCACCGTAACGAGTGGTAGCTCCAGCTCATGTGCCAGATGGAAAGCGGTAAGCGTCTTTCCCGTCCCAGGTGGTCCAAACATCATGATTTTATTCGGCACGGGTACATCATGCAGAGCGAAGCGTTCCTTCATATTCACGATTTTCAAAAATTCCTCGGTAATAACTCGATTTTCCGGCGACAGCACGATATGACGCGAGCGCTGTCCGCATTCTTTAACACTATATACAGATGCCATCTCAATTCCTTTGGTTAGTGGCATCTTGCCATAGCTACGACGATTTTTGCTCATGTATATACTCCCTTTATGTCTAGCGTTAGCGATCTTCTAACACTTCTTCAAATTCAAAACAAATCCAGTAGAATTACCGATCCGTTTACCCGAAAAATGGCAATGGGTCATTCAGCTCACGCCAGTTGCCATGTAATTCTTCGCTTGTCAGCAATGCTGCATCCAGACTCGTCTCAATCTCTTCCCGATTCATATCGACACCGATAAAGACCAGCTTGGTCACGCGATCTCCCCATGTTTCATCCCAATCCGGTGTACGCGGAACTTCGCCACCAAAATGATAGTCCAGTTCTTCCTGGCTAAGTGCTGCTACCCATAATCCTGCTGGAGACAGTTGCTTGGATGTACCGGCATGGCTGAACGAAATCGCCATATTGTTACGTGTTGCCAGCCACATCAATCCTTTTGAGCGCACGATCGAGCTTGGATATTTTTTCACCCAGTTCAATAACCGCTCTGGATGAAAAGGTACTTTACGACGATACACAAATGAGCTGATTCCATACTCTTCCGTCTCCGGTGTATGTTCTTCCTTGAGAAGTTCTTGAATCCAGCCCGCCGACTGGCTCGCCTTTTCAAAGTCGAATAAGCCTGTGTTTAAAATATCAGTTGGAGCAATCTTGCCATGGGTAGAATGAATAAGCTTTGCTTCAGGCTGCATGGCCCGAAGTGCCTTTTCCAGTCGTTCCAGTTCATCCGGTGATACCAGATCCACTTTATTAATGATGAGTACATCGCAGAACTCCACCTGATCGGTCAGGAGATGTACAATCCCGCGTGTATCATCTTCGCCTGCCGCTTGACCACGATCCAGCAGACTTTCACGTGAATAATAGTCCTTCCAGAATTGAGCCGCATCCACAACCGTTACCATCGTATCGAGTCGTGTTAGGCGCGTGAGGTCGATGCCGTTTTCTTCGTCCACATAGGTGAACGTCTGAGCCACAGGAACAGGCTCTCCAATCCCGGTGGATTCGATCAGAATATAGTCGAACTTACCTTCTGTCGCTAATTTTTCGACTTCAACAAGCAAGTCCTCACGTAATGTACAGCAGATGCAGCCATTGGACATCTCTACAAGCTTCTCATCTGTACGTGATAGTCCTCCGCCATCTCGAATCAGATCCGCGTCGATATTCACTTCGCCAAGATCATTCACAATAACCGCTACACGTAACCCCTCACGATTATTCAGCACATGATTCATAATGGTCGTTTTACCTGCTCCCAGATAACCGCTGAGCACAGTAACTGGAATTCTACGATCCTGACTTACTGTTGTCATATCCATCCACCTTCCTTATTCTTTTATCGTAATTATTACGATTATAAAATAAGCATAATGATGCCTTATCGCTAAGCTACTCCGCTCTATTAAGAATGAATGGGCCAAGGTAATGGATTCGAGAACTGACTCCAATTCTGCTCCATTTCCTGCTCGGTCAACAGACATTCATCCAGTTCGGCTTCTAGCTCTTCGCGTTCCATTCCGATTCCGATCATGACCAGCTCGGTCAGACGATCTCCCCACCGTTCATCCCAGCGCTCTTTTACATCTGGTTCCTCTTCTAAAATCGTCTGCTGCTCATCCTCCGGTAGTGAAGCCACCCATAGACCGGCGGGTCCAAACTGAATGGACGGTCCAGCCTGACTTAAGCTTGCAGCAAGATCACCTTCTGCCGCTAACCAGACTAATCCCTTTGCACGCACCACTTCTTCTGGCCACTCGCTCATATAGCTCGCCAGGCGCTCCGGATGAAAAGGCTGGCGACGACGATACACAAAGGAGCCAATGCCATACTCTTCCGTTTCCGGGGTATGCTTATCTAGTTCTAATTCACGAATCCAACCTGCTGACTGACTTGTCTTATCAAAATCAAACAAACCGGTATTCAAAATCTCTGCCGGGTCTACCTGCCCGTGACTTGTACGAATAATTTTCGCTGTCGGTTGAAGCTGCCGTATAACACGCTCAAGTCGCTCTAGATCTTCGGGTTTTACCAGATCACATTTATTAAGCAACAGTACATCGCAGGTTTCAATCTGATCTATGAGCAAATCTACAACATCGCGCGTATCTTCATGGTCTGTTGCTTGTCCACGTTGCAGCAATGTTTCGCCGGATTCGTAATCATGCCAGAAGCGATTCGCATCCACGACGGTCACCATACAATCCAGATTGGCAAGTCCGGTTAGATCAATGCCTAATTCCTCATCAGCATACGTGAAGGTCTGCGCTACAGGTACAGGTTCACTGATTCCTGTAGACTCAATCAGAATATAATCAAATCTACCTGCCTCAGCGAGCTTTTTCACTTCTTGTAGTAGATCGTCCCGAAGGGTACAACAGATACATCCGTTCGACATCTCAACTAGCTTTTCTTCGGTACGTGATAAAGCTCCTTGTTCCTTCACAATGGCTGCATCTACATTAATTTCACTCATGTCGTTCACAATGACAGCTACTTTGAGTCCTTGTCGATTGTTAAGTATATGGTTGAGTACGGTTGTTTTACCCGCTCCTAAATAACCGCTTAATACCGTAACCGGAAGTTTGGTGTTCGTCATATCGGTTCTCATTCTCCTTAATAGTAAATATTACGATTAATATGTAACAATATATGCCTGTTTCTATCGTTTGTCAACCATATCGGTTGCTTCACACAGGCATACGCAGTAGATTAATCTAGCTATATAAGATGAATATGTTCTTCTAAAACCTTCTTTATAGAAACTATTATTGGAAAATCATTAGCAATGGACCACTATCTATTCTTCTTCCTCCAAGCACAAATAAATAAACGAGCTAAAATCTTTAGCCTCTACGGAGCGGTTATTCCAATCATGCCAGAAATACAGTACTTGTCCATATGATCCCTCATCCGATGGGTCTGTATCTATACATACATAATCACCTGAACCATTAGTCGCAAAAGGGATCCAAGCTGGATTCCATAGCACCGGCTTGATGGCCGCTTCGTTCTCAGGCTCCTCGCCATCCGGATCGTACTCTTCCTGTAGAAATGTCCATGTTTCAATAATTTTCGTAATTGGAGAAAACGTAAGATTGCGTAAGAGTGGCATGGTCTCTAATCGGTCATTCTGACCATCATGTACACGATACCATTCTCGAAAAAGCTCAGGAACCTCCACATTCAGTCGTTGCTCCAGCTCATTGAATTGACTGCGAGAAGCGCCATCGCGTAAAAAGAGCTGCTCTTTTTTGCAATTATTCATTTGCATCGCATGTTGTTGTACCTGCGTCCATAACTGCTCTGCCCAGTAATTATTTAACATAACTTGCCTCCTTGTTTGTTGTAGTTCCGTTCGAAAACGCAGCTCTAGATGTCAGATTGTTCCTCTCCAGCATATCAGCAAAATCGACTTTTGACAGCTACCTGAGAGAGGTTTATAATTTCTTTTTTTCGGGTTTTGATTTTATTATTGTGAATTTTTCATATAATATATTTTTCACTTTTGTAATAAAATTAGTTTCGCTCTGATCGAGAGATTTTGAGCATCCGTTTTATTTATTAATTGCAGGTATATTTTGTTCGTTTGTTGTAATGATAATGTTTCTTTTCTTTGTATGAATTTTTCATGTATTGAATTATTATAATTCCTCGTTCGATTTTCCTTCGCCGTATTTCCCTATTCAACGAAAAAAGCCTCGTTGCACCTTAAGATGCAATGAGGCTTTTCCGATGGTAGAGTCTATTCGTTCTATCTTATTTCGATTTCAAGCCTTACTGCCAGGCTGTTGTAATTTCCTCTTTGAGCGCTTCCAGAATCTGCTCCTTGTCATCGCGATAGAACATATTATACGTATCAAATGGAATAATTCGTCCATCCGGATGAGCAATGTGTACGCACGATTTCTTAACTGAACGAACATCAAAGTTATGCGCATCCAGGAACTGCATAATAATAACGCGGAATACATTGTCGTACACGATGCGCTCAGGTACAGCAGCGAGCGGAAGGCAGCATAGCAAGCTTTTTAGTGATAATGCAGACGATACAGGCGAGTGACCGGTAGATAATAGCTCGAACAGCTTACCGCGAATCGCTGGATCATTTTCAAATACGATCGTATTACTATCGCCTTCAAGCAAAATCTGCGGATCAATCATACGTGTCAAAGGCAACACTTCTCCATCCAGCTTCAGTGCATAGCCCATCGCTAGCGAATCGGGGTGACAAGGCACTGGCAAGATATCATCTGAATTGAACACGCCGGACTGATCAATAATCATCTGACGCACCTCGCTGACAGTCAGGCGATCTGTAGCCGGGTCATAGCCTTCTAGACGTCCTGCTGCCTGAATCGGCTGAATCGTTACGCCGCGCACCGCTGGTTGTTCTAAGCCATAACGGATGATCGTTCCTACTTCATGATCGTTCAGATCCTTTTTCAGCGTTACGACGAGTGTGGTAGACAGATTGAACTCATTTAGATGTGCGATTGCCTGCTCTCGAATGGAACGCAGATCGGCACCACGTAGCTCCTTCAGCACTGATGCTTCCATACTATCAAACTGCAAATAAATCTCAAATCCTGGCATATACTCTGCCATCTGACGAACAAACTCACGATCCTTCGCAATACGAATTCCGTTCGTATTCACCATAATATGCTTAATCGGACGCGCTTTGCACATATCCAGAATCTCGAAAAAATTCGGATGCGTCGTCGGTTCGCCACCACTAATCTGTACGATATCCGGTTCGCCTTCATTTTCAACAATCCGATCCAGCATAAAGGCAATTTGCTCCAATGAACGATATGATGTACGGTGTGGGGAGGATTCAGCAAAGCAGATCGGACATTGCAAGTTACAATGATCGGTAATTTCCAGCAAGGTTAGACAGCTATGCTGCTCATGATCCGGACATAATCCACAGTCATAGGGACAGCCATATTTGATCGGTGTATTCCAGATTTGCGGCATTTCAGACGGCTTGATAAACTCGCGCGTACGATGATAATAATCCACATCGGTCGAGATCAGTACCTTTTCCGGGCCATGAATCAGGCAACGCTTCACCATATAGATACGTCCATTTTCTTCAATAATCTTCGCTTCTACCTTGCGATAACAGGTCGTGCAAATGCTATTGGTCAGCTCGTGATACAAATAGGGTCGGTTTTTAGGCATTATGTAGTCCTCCTTCAATTATGTAGGTGGGTGCATGCCCATCTTGCGTTCCATAGGAACCTATACAATGAGCGGCGAATGATGTACTATCCGTCTGAACTTGTCCGTGGATGGTATGCTTGTGCTATTTTATTTATTTGGCAACAGGCATCCGACTTACTTGCCGCTGAAGGAATCCGCGTCCTTTTAGCATTAACCAGCCATAATAAAGTAGCCCTGCTATACAAGCAAGCTGAATATTGTTCAGTCCCCAGTACGGATGCAAGGTAGGCTTAATGAATTCGATCAGCAATCGAAATAGTAAATATCCAAACATAAACCATTGAAATAACTGTCCTGATGTATACCTGGTCGCTGGCTTGAGCTTGGAAGTAGCCTTTATAACATCATTTCCTTCACTTTGTAACGGTGCCGCTAATGAAGCTGAGGAATGAGTAGAAGCAGATATGGAACTATTATCGTTGCTTACAGCCTCATCTGCCGAAGACCCAGGTTTTGAGGCTTCACGCTTCCAGCTTGCCCGGCTCTGACGATATAACGGATACAGCACAATACCGAGCACAATTAAAAAGCCCATTTCATATAACTGTGTCGGATGCCGCAACACCCCATCGCCAAAATCTACACCGGTAAACCAGGTCGTTGCAATGCCATACGTATGATCTTCCAGCCCGGTCAAAAAACAACCAATACGTCCGATCGCAATTCCAATCAATAGTGGATAGGCAAAATCATCGCCTGTTGAGCTTTTCCAACCTGCCCACTTTTTAGCGAGTTCAACACCGATCAAGCCGCCTAATAGACCGCCAACAATCGTCTTTCCTCCCCATAGCCACTGTCCCTGACTCCATGCTGCCCAGGTCGCAGATGGATCCTCCAGCCAAAAAAGTAGCTTGGAGCCGATTGCCGCACCAAGAATGGTTCCCGCTAAAATCTGCAAACTAACCAGCTTGGACATTCCACTTGGTCTACGCGTCCATAAATAAATACGAAAACCGATAAAATACGATAGCGCTTCAAATAGTACATGAGGATGAATACGCAACGAGCCTAAATGAATATAGACTGGAAAATCCACAGCCCGCCTCCTTTCCTAACAATGATATATAATAGAATGACTTGCACATCTAATTAGAGAAAATCAATGCTCCACAGATCGCCAGAAATAACACCGTTACTCCACCCATTACAGCTAAAAGCGAGACAATAATCTTCCAGGCAATCATACCCGAACTATCTCGCGACTGTGGTGGTGGCTGTATAGGCTGATTGGCAGCGTTCACCTGTGGCATCAACGCATGTCTGCCCTCGCGACACCCTTCAAGCGCAGGATCATAACATTCCTGACAAAGTACCTTACCACATTGTCTACATTGATAAGTTGCTTCTCGATCCGGGTGATTCATACAGCGAAAATGGTTCATCAGCTCACCTCCCTTCGATTCATTATGTTTTACATATTCGCTAATTGTAAGGGTTTACCTGCTAATTATTAGGATATACTGGTGAGATTGTACATTTTCTGTGCACAACAAAAAAGCAGCCTATACTGGCTGCTTCTCTTCCCAAATTGTTGCCGATACTTCACGCCTGATAATAGGCGCTACCTCGGTAGCAAAACGCTCTAGTTGCTCCTGCTGCTCACTTGCTGTCAAGCCATCTACACTAATCCCAAGCACTTCATGTCCAAATAACTGCTGATACCGCAAAATCTTCTCTGCTACTTGCTCTGGACTCCCTACCATTGCAGGTCCGTTCAAGATATTGTCTTTCAACCCATCAAACGGACTACCATTATGCTTGGCTGCGTCGGTACCTTGAAATGAGTCATAATACGGTTGATAACGTCTTACTGCTTCCTCGCTTGTGTCGGCAATATATAGAGCGCCTGCACCCGCACCAACAACTGCTCGCGCAGGATCATGTCCGTAATGTTGAAGACGCTCTCGATAATGGTCGATCAGTTGCTTATACTTTTCCGGACGATGGAATGTGTTAGAGGAGAAGATAGGTTCGCCATAACGTGCGGCAAGCTCAGTAGAACGTACACTCGATGCACTACCATGCCAGATCGGAATCGGCGATTGCAGGGGACGCGGTTGGCTTGTAAACTGCTGCAATTCAGGACGATAACGACCCGACCAGTCCACCTTCTCCTCATTCCATAACTTGCGCAGAAGCTCGTAACGCTCCTGTAACGAATCCCACTGCTCCTCTTCCTTGACGCCAAATAATGAATAATGGCGTGGATCATTACCTTTTCCGATAATCAGCTCTAATCGACCACCTGACAGATGATCTAACGTCGCATAATCCTCGGCGACACGTACAGGATCTAGTACACTTAATACCGTCACCGTCGTTAGCAAGCGAATTCGCGAGGTTCGGGCCGCAATAGCGGTAAGCATAACAGCAGGCGATGACGACAGAAAAGGTTCGCCATGTCGCTCACCGATCCCATACGCATCATAACCAAGTTGCTCTACCCATTGCGCTTGCTGTAATACGCTGGCAATTTTTTGCCCGTCTGTTAGACGCTCGCCTGTGATCGCATGGGGAAGATTAGCCATCAGGCTAAAGACGACAAATTTCATATACTTCTCCTCTGTATACCATAATCTATACGATAGATATTCAGCTGAAAAAGGCTTCGGGCAGAAATATAGCTAAGAGTCAGATCACTATAGCCTACGATTATAACATCTAGTTAAAAACGTCGAAAAGATAAGGTTGGACGTTCCACTTTAGGATGAATCCCTGCCACCTGACCCACTTCAGCTGGCTGTAATGTATCCTTATTCGCAATTGAATCCTCTTTACGCAGCTGTTCATATAAGGCAAAACGATCTTTATTCACAATTTTGCGTAATAGATGCATCACACCATCACCTTTACCTGCATCAAAGGCGATCAAACGTTCATAACCCCAACGCTCATACATTGGAAGTAGCCATGGATGCTTCTCTGCCGTTGCCAATGTCACGGCTGGTGCGCCTAGTTCCCCATTAATCACTTCTTGCTCTACCCAGTTGAGTAGCTTACGTCCCCATCCGCTTCCTTGTAGCTCTGGATTCACCGCAAACCACATCACAAAAGGGAGATCAATCCGATCCGAGAATGCCTTCAATCGCTCTGGATCAGCTAAGGTCACAGTAGCGACAATCTCACCCTGATGTTCGAGCACATAGCATTTATTAGCCATAATATTGTCTCGAATCTGTTCCACATCTGCATGTGCGGCTGGCCATTTTAGTTCAAGCTCACGAATCGTTACGTAAGCGGCATGTATAATACGCTGTACAGCAGGTGCATCCTCAGGCACAGCGAGGCGATAGATTTCAGTCATCCTTCCCACTCCTTATTCCGACTATTTCAATCGAATTTTATGTTTATAATTTATCATTCGGTATGATGCATGACTAATCGAACTTTTCTATAAGAAGGTATAGAAAAGTTCTAATTCTGGTCTAAGATTATGATCTAAGAACAGCCTTCACCTTTTTATTCAGTAGCTTGGTGAAATAATGTCACAATTATCACTTTACGCCTTATGGTAAGTACAATCAAATTTATGCCAAAAAGCACTGTCACCCCTCACCATATCAACCTCTTACCTTTTGCCAACCACAAGGGTTCACGACTTGGTAGTTTGGATGAATTTGAAGGGTAAACAGTGCTTTTTGTTTTATTTCTATACCATGTCATTGACGGATTAGTCAGTCAACGTACCATTTTCTTTTTCGAGTTTGAGCTTTTCAGGAGTTACATCATTGCCATCAGCGTCGACAACCGTCAGACGGGAGAAGGTATGCAGCACCTGTCCGCGAATTTCGCTCAGATATTCCTGACGCAGTACATGTTGCTCTTCTTTTTCAGTATCAGTCAAGCCATGTTCGCGTTGTTTTTTAGCAAGTTCATTAATTCGAGTTAAGCTTTTGATCATCATTATGAATTCCTCCTTCGCAGACAACCTGAGGCAACTGCTTAGTAAATATCTTAAAATAAATTATTATTAATTTAAGATATTATTAGTATAACACGTTTTTTCGGAAATGCAACAGGTTACTCATATCACCTTTATTATAAACAATCTATAAATGATTTGACATCTAAATCCTAATATCGTAATATTACGATATTAGGATTTAGAAAGGATGTTTACTTTGGAAGCTGAACTTTTTGATATGAAAGATACAAAGCAATATGACGAACCTGCTAATCTGCTTAAGGCACTCGCCCACCCTGTTCGACTCTGTATTGTGCGCGGACTGATGCGCAAGAAGAAATGTAATGTCTCGTTTATGCAGGATTGTCTGGGTCTGCCGCAATCTACGGTATCCCAACATCTACAAAAGCTACGTAGTGCAGGCATTGTTACTACGGAGCGCAGTGGTCTTGAAGTCAATTATATTCTAGCTGACGAGCGCATCACGCAAATGGTCATTATTTTATTAGGAGAGGAAGAATGTGAACATGAGTAAAAAGGTTGTTATTGTTGGCGGTGTAGCAGGCGGTGCGTCTGCTGCTGCTCGCCTTCGTCGTCTGGATGAACGGGCAGAGATCATTATGTTTGAAAAAGGGCCTCATATTTCATTTGCGAACTGTGGTCTTCCCTACTATATTGGGGGTTCAATTACAGATCGTGAGCGATTGCTAGTGCAGACGCCGCAAGGGATGAAAGACCGTTTTCGCATTGATGTTCGTACGGAAAGTGAAGTCATGTCAATCGACCCAGCTAATCAGACCGTAACGGTTCACAGCCGTGAACGTGGTACGTATACTGAGAGCTATGATGAATTACTACTATCTCCTGGTGCGCGTCCGATTATACCGAATATACCGGGTAGCGATCATCCACTACTATATACGGTTCGGAATGTGATCGACATCGACCGGGTGAAGGAGCAAGTGGAGCAGCATGCTAGCCGATCTGCGATCGTTGTCGGTGGCGGCTTTATCGGTGTGGAAATGGCAGAGAATCTGCGTGAAGCAGGACTTGATGTTACCGTAGTGGAAGGTAATGGACAGCTGCTCACTCCATTTGACCCAGAGCTTTCTGCTGTACTGGCACAAGAAATGCAGCATCATGGCGTTAAGCTTGTCTTTTCCCAGCGTGTGCAGGGCCTCACTTCACCAGCGCAAGGTGGTATCGGTGTAGAGCTTGGAGAGAATCGCGTACTGGAAGCGGATATGGTTATTCTTGCGATTGGCGTAACGCCAGATACAGCATTCTTGCAATCTACCGGGATTGAGCTTGGTGCACGAGGTCATATCGTCGTCAATGAAGCGATGCAGACGAATGTCCCTCATATTTATGCAGTTGGCGATGCGATCGAGGTTCGTGATCTTGTACTCGGTGTACGTGCAACTATTCCACTTGCTGGACCAGCGAACAAACAAGGTCGCATCGCAGCCGATCAGATTGCTGGTATCCCGTCAACATACAAAGGAACGCAAGGAACATCTATTATTAAAGTATTTGGCTTAACCGGTGCTTCTACAGGCAGTAACGAAAAGACATTACAGCGCCATAACATCAGCTATCAATCGGTTATCGTGCATCCAAGTTCACATGCGTCTTATTATCCGGGTGCAAGCTCGATGACGCTGAAGCTATTATTTGCTGAGAACGGTCGTATCCTTGGCGCGCAAGCTGTTGGTTATGAAGGCGTCGATAAACGTATTGACGATATCGCAGTAGCGATCCGATTCGGGGGTACGGTGATGGATCTGACCGAGCTGGAACTAAGCTATGCACCGCCGTATTCCTCTGCCAAAGATCCGGTCAATATCGCAGGCTATGCCGCAGATAATATTCTTGCAGGACGAACGGCTGTGTTCACCTATACTGAGCTACAAGATTATAATCCGCAACAGTCGATCCTGGTTGATGTACGCAGTAGCATCGAGCATGATAACGGTCATATCCCTGGCTCACTATCTATTCCAGTCGATGAGCTACGCGATCGTCTGGATGAGCTGGATACACAGAAGGAGATTCTTGTATACTGCCAGGTAGGTCTGCGCGGCTACACAGCATCACGTATATTGTCTCAGCATGGTTATATGGTGAAAAATCTAAGCGGCGGTTATAAAACGTATAAACAAGCTGCATTTCGTCCCACACCACTAGCTCCCTCTTCAGATCATGAGATGCACAATGGTCATGGAGCTGGAACGGTTCAAGCGTCGGGCAGTGCGGCTGAACGTAATCTGGGCGGCGTTGCATTACACACGCTAACGAGTACGGCTTCTGTTGCAGATGGACATCCAGCATCCGTTCAAACATTAGAACGTCCAAATGTTACTACTTCTATTTCTGATCATCCGAATGGTAATCATGACTCTACTGCTTCAACTGATCATTCAGCATCTTCCTTATCTTCTATTTCATCATCTAGTGATTCTACAGCTACGACTGCTACTCCCGTCAGTCACGAACTAAATCTGTGCGGACTAAGCTGCCCTGGCCCACTCATTCAAGTGAAGAAGACAATGGATACATTACCTGATGGAGAAACGTTACATGTGGTCGCTTCGGATCCTGGCTTCTATGAGGATATCAAGGCATGGTCGAACATGTCCGGTCATTCTCTGCTTCAAGTTGAACGTGGCAAAGGCGGTACGATTGAAGCGACACTGACCAAGACGCCGAAGCTCCCCGCAACTGCTGTAGTGGATGCTGTACCTGTAGCTGATCCCGCCAGTACGATGGTTGTGTTCAGTAACGATCTGGATAAAGCTATCGCTTCATTCATTATTGCGAATGGTGCCGCAGCAAGCGGACGCAAAGTAACCATGTTCTTTACCTTCTGGGGCTTGAACATTTTACGCAAACCAGAGCCTTCATCCCTTCAGAAAAATATGGTTAGCCGCATGTTCGGGATGATGATGCCTCGTGGTAGCCAGAAGCTCGGTCTGTCCAAAATGAATATGCTCGGCATCGGACCCAAACTCATTCGCGGAATCATGGGCAATCAGAATGTCGCTTCCCTTGAGGATCTGATTCAAAGTGCAGTCGATCAAGGCGTTGAGATGGTCGCATGCCAGATGTCGATGGATGTGATGGGTATTCAAAAAGAAGAAATGATCGACGGTATCAAAATTGCCGGTGTCGGTTACTATCTGGGACAAGCGGATCAGGCGGGACACAATCTGTTCATTTAATGATATGATGCGATCAAACATTTTATAGCTGATATAACTAAATAAAGCGTGCAGCTTCTCTCTACTCGGAGTGCTGCACGCTTTTATGAGGTTACAGTTATCGTATTCAAATGTTTTCGATGATGCTCCTTCAGTTTGAGAATCAAGCCCGCTCTATAACTCATCCTAAAGCGTTCGATCTACTTGATGAGTATAGTTGGTTTATTTTACTACACGTCTTGCTGTCACATAACGTTTTTTGTAATACGAATCTGACAAGCTACTGATTGTTACGCCTGAGCTAGTCGCCGCATGCACAAATTTATTGTTACCCACATAGATACCCACGTGAGAAATGCCATATCCCATCGTATTAAAGAACACGAGATCGCCGATAGATAAGTTGCCTTTGTATACAGGCTTGCCGACATGTGCTTGTTGGCGAGCTGTACGAGGTAATGTTTTGTTCAATTTTTTGTATACGTATCTTGTAAAACCGGAGCAGTCAAAGCCACGTGTACTTGTTCCACCCATTACATAGGGCGTGCCCATCACTTTGGAAGCCTGGGTTTTAATTTCACTTTTAAAAGATAAACTGCCGGCGGAGGCGCCTGTTGGTTGTGCTGTGCAAATAACAGCTGCAGCCAGCAGAGACAATATCGTTTTCTTCAAAAAAATACTTCTCCCTTCGGTGCTTGCGGAGTTGATATAAGGAGTCCAGGGTACTGACATAACTATGTATTGCCCAATCCCGTATGTGACCACCCGCTGCAAAATAATGTCATGTCCAGAACGTCAATGTTAACAATAAGGCTCCATTTATAGTGTTATACAGATAATAGGGATCGTCCGTGTAGCCCAAATCCCATTTGCATTTTAGCCTGCGTTAGAAATTTACTATCGCTTTGCTAAATATATAAATTAAATGAAAACGAAACACTTATTAAGATTTTGTAACTTTTACTACCTTAAAGCATACAGCAACCTTTTGTCAAATTCCGTCGTAAATCGAGTAGGCCTAGAATATAGGTCATATTTACGTGTACCTGCATGGAAGACCTATCTTAGATTAGTACTTATGTAAGCGCTCCACTATTTTGCGTATTTACGTCACAAAAAACCGCCATACGGCAGCGTATGACGGTTAATTTACATATATATAAAATAATTAATTCAGATAGGATAGCTGTTAATGTGCTAACTGGCATCACAATTTAAACGTATCGAGCTTATTTACGAAAACGTACCTGCTCTTGAATGGCATAACGAATAATATGGTTACGATGCTGCTCCTTAATATCGCTATATTTGAGTGCAATTTTGTAACGTTGATCATCGACCTGATTCATGTACACCAGATCTGCTTTGAATGGTAATGGCATTTCATTGTCACCTTTGTACAAGTACAGTGTGCCCGTATATTTATGATGTTCAATCGGCTGGCGGCTATAAAAAGAAAGCCCCCCACCACTAATATCATGCGTGTATACTTCCATTTCCAGCGCTTCGTTCGTCTCCTGCGTAATGCTCAGATCACAGCGGAGTGAGCTACTGATCCGCAGGTAATCGCGGTTCTGGATTTTGATAATATTTTCGACTTCTGGACTTTTCAGATTGATTCGAAATTGATCGGTTTCTGAGCGTGTGATGACTGTTCTAAACTGGTATTTCATTTTGTTATGACCGATGAAAAAGGCGAATACTTCCTTTTGCATCATTTGGCTTAGTGGTACATTATCGCTGGACGACATATGATCCAAGCGTTTGATATCAGCAAGCGTGATCACTTCGTCATTGAAGGATTCGACTCGACCGACAAACATATTGCCCTGATCATCTTGTACATCCAGGTACTGGTTATCGAAAATATAATTTTGTAACTTCATTACGTACTCCCCCTATTTATAACATGCCCGAAAAGCGCTACCTCGTTAACCCGGACAACAATATCCAAACGTATAAACTGCATTACGCCTACAAATAATTCAAGGATGCGTTTACATCTGCTGTCTTGACTGAGTTTACTTATATAAGCTAACGAATATTTTACAACAATAATAACACAAAAGTCCTAATAAGCGAATATAAAAATTGTCGAAATTTGGTTAAAAAGAACCATAAACGAAAATTTGTTCGTTCAAAAATGATCATAACTAGACTATAAAAATGAAAAAGTAATCTTAATCTGCCTATAAGCTTTATTTTTATTTGCAAAATCATCATATCAACCTGTACTTCCTTCCTATAATCCCTATAGTAAGGTGTTTAATCGGAGTGCAGAAGTAGGTGTACTTCATCTCTGTAGTACTATAAGCAAGTTAGCCGATCTAGTTCTGTTAACAAATTTGTCACAGTTATCTTAAAATATTTGTTTACATTTTTGTTGTTAAATGAACATGATCCCATACAAAAAGCTCTCCTATCCATACAGATAAGGAGAGCTTTGAGAGTTACTATTCAGATTGCTTGCTGTTTGTTAAAGCTTGATGCATCAAAACGCAATACACGCATCGCATTAAGTACCGCTAGCAACGTTACGCCAACATCGGAGAATACAGCTTCCCACATCGTTGCAATACCAAAGGCTCCGAGCAGGAGAAATACAACCTTAACCCCGAGTGCGAATATAATATTTTGCCATACGATTCGGCGGGTGCGGCGTGCAATCTCAATCGCAATAGGCAAGCGTGATGGTTCATCATTCATGATCACGACGTCAGCCGCTTCAATCGCTGCATCTGAACCAAGCCCCCCCATCGCTACGCCGATATCTGCTTGAGCAAGCACCGGAGTATCATTAATACCATCGCCGACGAAAATAATCTTTTCTCCGCGTGCACGTAACTGATCCAGTCGTTCAAGTTGTGCAACTTTATCCTGTGGTAGCAGCTCTGCATGCACTTCATCAACACCAAGCTGCCTTGCAACCTGTTCACCTGTCTGTTGCGTATCCCCAGTCAGCATGACCACGTGCTGGATTCCTTGCTCCTTCAATTGACGAATAGCGGTCGCCGAATCGGTCTTCACTTCATCGGAGATCACAATCGTACCCGCAAATTGCCCATCAACCGCTACATACACAATTGTACCGCTGATCTGCTCAGTGACAGCCTCAACTCCTTCACGCTTTAGCAAACGATAATTACCTGCCAGTACGCGGCGTCCATCAAGTGTCGCTTCAATGCCATAGCCGGCGGATTCACTGTAATATTGAATCCGTACTTCCCTTAACTCCCCTTGATATGCTTGACGAATAGATTCGGCGATCGGATGGCTAGAATGAAGCTCCGTATGAGCAGTAATATCGAGTAATTGTTGCTCAGTATATCCATTCGCTGGATAGATTCCTGTCACTGCGAATGTTCCCTTGGTTAAAGTACCTGTCTTATCGAATACAACGTATTTGACATGATTCAGAGCTTCCAGATAGTTACTGCCTTTAATCAGAATTCCGTTCTTCGATGCCGCACCGATACCACCGAAGAAGCCGAGCGGAATGGACACAACAAGAGCACACGGGCAAGAAATAACGAGAAAGACGAGTGCACGGTAGATCCAATCACTGAATGTAGCTCCGCTTAGTACAAGTGGCGGTACAATCGCGAGCAGCGTAGCCACGATAACGACTGCTGGTGTATAGTAACGGGCAAACTTGGTAATGAACTTCTCTGTCTGTGCCTTTTTGCTGCTGGCATTTTGTACAAGTTCTAAAATTTTGGATACCGAAGATTCGCTAAATGTACGTTCGACCTGTAACGTAAGTACACCGTTTTTGTTGACGAATCCAGCTAACACTTCACTGCCGATCTTCGCTTCACGTGGTACAGATTCCCCGGTCAATGCAGAGGTATCCAGCATCGAGCTTCCTTCAGTCACTTTACCATCCAGTGGAACCTTTTCCCCTGGACGAATAACGATATAGTCGCCGATGCGAATCTGCTCTGGTGACACCTGACGAATACCTTCTGGCGTCTGCACATTAGCATAATCCGGGCGAATATTCATCAGTTCTGAGATAGATCGGCGTGAACGCTCTACTGCCGCTCCCTGGAACATCTCCCCCAGTTGATAAAATAACATGACGGCTACACCCTCTGGATACTGTCCAATTGCAAAGGCACCCACTGTAGCTACCGACATGAGAAAGTACTCGTCAAAGACCTGTCCACGCACAATATTGCGAAGTGCCTGCCATACGATGTCTCCACCTGCAATTACATACGCAATTAGAAAAATCGCAAGCTCTATCGCTGGCGAGAGGGGTAATAGTAGTCCTGCCGCCATGAATACACCACCGCTAATTAACCGAAGCAATAGCTTACGTTGCTGTCCACCCTCATGACTGTGACTATGACCTTCATGCTGATGCCCTGCGTCGTTCGCAGAATGGTGATGTGAATGTCCATCATGCTGGTGGCCAGGAGTAGAGTGTGCTGATGATGTAGATTGAGCTGATGAGCTACCTGCTCCTGTGATAGCCGCTCCGTGCATAGCTTCAGCATGACCTGTATGAGCGTGATCCGTTTCGATCGCTGGATTTGAAGCTGAGTCCATCACTCTACTTGCTCCAGCTACAGGTTTCATGCGAACACGAATATGTGGTTCAATCCGATTCACCGTGCGCATTGCTTCACCTGCTAATTGCTCAGCCTGTGCTTCGTCTGCTTCGAGAGTGAGTGTTTTGTTGACAAAGTTGACGGAGCATGACGCTACTCCTTTAATTTTGCCTACGCCATTTTCAATTTTCATGGCACAGTTCGCGCAATGTAGTCCATCCAGTGTCAATTCACGTTTGCTTAGACTGGCTGCATGTCCCATGTGATCCCCTCCTTTTGATTGAGTAACATTATAGTAGTATGTGATAGTCGCTTCTTGATATGGAGTAGACGATTGCTGTCTACGTTGATCATAAGTATGGATAGTAATCACTAAAAATGTATGTCATGATTAACTAGATACGAATACTTGAACATCTATACATATATCTTCTACATAAACCTCAAAATGAAATTCAAAACCAATACATGAGTAATTGTTCATATATTGTATTCAGTATAGTCCTCTTGTACCGAATTGTCAAAAGCTACACTCTAAGCAATGAGCGGAAATTGGCACCGATATATAGAAGAATTGCTGGATATATTGCTCACTATAAAAAAGACACGTCGGCTTCATAAAGAAGCAATACGTGTCTTAGATACAGTTACAGATATGGTGTAAATGCTTAGGTTTAAGAGTATAGAACGCTCGGAATATGAAAGAAACAGGAATTATCAGAATCTACAGATTTCATTAGACTTGCGCAGTAGCTCTATCATTAGCAAGCTGATCTCACTTCTTTATCTCTGTAGACTTCTCGCCGCGTCCACCCTTCCAGGAATCCTTAAGCGATACCACCAGATTGAATACTGGATATCCGGGGCGGCTATAGCGGCTATCTCGATAAAAATAACCATGACGCAGAAATTGATAATGTCGCTCAGCTGCACCCTCTACAAGTAACGATTCCGCCAGTGCCCCTTCAACGATCCGCTTGGAATTGGGGTTGATTCGTTCCTCCCACCTTGGCACCTCTTCTGGATCTGTAGCTACTGGATTCTCCTCTCGCAACAGTCGATCGTACAGATGCACTTCAATCGGAGTCGTATGTCTCGCATCTAGCCAGTGAATGGTTGATTTGACCTTACGTGCATTAAAGCCGTTCCCACTTTTCGTTGCGGGATCGTACGTACAGTGTAATTCGGTTATCTCTCCATTCTCATCTCGCACTATATGCTCACAGCGGATAAAATAGGCACCTTTCAGCCTTACCTCGACTCCTGGTGATAACCGATGGAATCCTCGCTCTGGAACTTCCATAAAGTCCTCTCGTTCAATCCAGATTTCTCGTCCAAAGGGAAGCTGACGATCACCAAGTGATTCATTTTCTGCATTATTTTCTATCGTTAACCATTCAGTATGATGCTCCGGATAGTTAGTAATGATGACCTTGAGCGGCTTCATCACGACCATAGCACTTTGAGCTACAGGCTTTAAGTCCTGACGCACCGCATGCTCTAGCATACCAATATCAACCATCGTACTCGTCCGAATCATACCGATGTCGTTAAAAAACGTATGAATACTGCTGGGTGTATAGCCACGTCGTCGCACCCCTTGTAGCGTGGGTAGTCGTGGATCATCCCATCCATCTACATACCCACCTTCGACTAACTCGCGCAAATAACGTTTGCTTGTAATTACGCCTGTAATGTTCAAGCGCCCAAATTCCCGTTGTACTGGCGGCTCTACAATATCCAGTTCATTCAATACCCACTCATATAAAGGTCGATGATCCTTAAACTCAATAGAACATAGCGAGTGGGTAATGCCTTCGATCGCATCTTGAAGCGGATGAGCAAAATCATACATCGGATAGATGCACCATGCGGTTCCAGTACGATAATGTGGCGCATGAATGATGCGATACAGCACAGGATCACGCATGTTCATATTGGAAGAGGACATGTCGATTTTGGCACGTAGTACCTTCTCTCCTGCTCCATACTCTCCCCTGCGCATTCCTTCAAATAATGCTAGATTCTCCTCAACGCTGCGATCACGATAGGGGCTATTCGTGCCTTTTTCCGTAAGTGTACCGCGATATTTCCCCATCTCCTGCGGAGACAAATCACATACATACGCTCGTCCTTTACGAATAAGCTTGATCGCTGCTGTGGCATACGCTTCTGCATAATCCGATCCATAATGTACAGGCGGTCGATAACCAAGCCACTCCATATCACGAATAATCGCAGCCACATATTCCTGATCTTCCTTAAGTGGATTCGTATCATCCATTCGCAGATGAAATGTACCGCCAAATTGACTGGCTAATCCAGCATTCATAATAATCGCAAACGCACTACCCATATGCAAATAACCGTTTGGCTCTGGTGGGAATCGAGTCGCCAGCTCCCGGCTGAACTCACCACGTTCCAAATGCTCTCGCATCAAGCGGCTTATAAAATGGTCTGGCATATGTTCATTACTCATCGTATTCGTCGTATTCATTGAAGGAACCTCCGCGTCTATTAGATTGGTCATCCGAACAGCTCTAACTCCTACTGCCCATCCCTTACTCATCCAAACTAAAAAATCCCACCCCCAAGACTCATGTCTTGAGGGCGAGATTATCATCGCGGTGCCACCTCAGTTCACGACCACATCACTATAGTCGTCTTTTCAAGTACGCCGCGGTCCAGTCGAAAATATTCGTCGCTGATGCGCGGTTATACTCTAGCTCTGTAACAGGAGCTCCTGTCGCACCATCCCCACATTCGGTTCCGATACGCTGCTCAGAGGCTTGTTTCGAACAGGGGACAAGCACTCCTTTTCAGCTACCGGAGCTCTCTGTTGGCTAAGCCATCCTGTTCTACTTTTCTCGTCTTCGCATTTGATATTAGGAGTGATTCTAGCATGATCTTTTGCTTTTGGCAATATAACGTTCCGGCATGTTAAATGACGATCAAGTTAATTTAAAAACCACTCAACCGACAATAAGCAGCCATACATACAGACCGAGCAAGGTAAGGAACAACGTTGGAATGGTTAGAATCAAGCCAATTCGGAAGTACGTTCCCCATGAGATGCGAATGCCTTTGTTGCCCAGTACATGTAACCATAATAGTGTGGCAAGTGAGCCGATGGGTGTGATTTTCGGCCCTAGATCTGAACCGATCACATTCGCATAGATCAGACCTTCGCGAATGATGCCCTCTGCACCTGACGAATGAACCGCAAGCGCGTTAATGAGCACCGTCGGTAGATTGTTCATCACTGAGGATAAGATCGCGGACAGGAAGCCCATCCCCATCGTTGCCGCGAACAATCCATGTGCAGAAAACTGCTGAATCCAGCTTGCCAGAATCGACGTCAGTCCTGCATTACGCAGTCCATACACCACCACATACATGCCGACGGAGAAAAATACAATCGCCCACGGAGCATTGCGAATCACTTCACGTGCCTGGACAACCGTACTACGATTTGCCATCACCAGGAAGAAGATCGCAATCGCGCCTGCAACGACGGACACCGGAATTTTCAAAAACTCACTTACAAAATAACCAACAATCAGTAAGCCGAGCACCCACCACGATAAGCGAAACAATTTCGGATCACGAATCGCATTCACAGGTGGCTTAAGCTGGCTCTCGTCGAATGTACGCGGAATACTTTTACGGAAATATACATACAGTACGCCAATACTTGCAGCAAGGGCAAACAAGTTCGGCACAAGCATACGGCTCGCATACTCCATAAAGGTAATCCCAAAATAATCCGCTGATACGATATTGACCAGATTACTCACTGTTAACGGTAAGGAGGTCGTATCCGCAATGAACCCGCCAGCAATAATGAACGGGAATACGTACTTTTCGTCCAGATTGAGCGCTCGAACCATAGCCAGCACGATCGGTGTCAAAATAAGAGCGGCTCCATCATTCGCAAATAGTGCAGATACAACTGCACCGAGCACGGAGATATAAATGAACATACGAACTCCGTTACCATGCGACAGTCGCGCCATATGCAAGGCTGCCCATTCAAAGAAGCCGATTCGATCCAGCACGAGTGAAATGATAATGATCGCAACAAAGGCAAGCGTCGCATTCCAGACGATGCTGGTCACATCAATAACATCTTGCCAACCGACCACACCGCTCAGTAAAGCTATCGCTGCACCGCCGCATGCCGACCAGCCGATCGACAATTTGCGCGGTTGCCAGATCACCAGCGTTAGCGTCAATACAAAAATTACAATTGCAAGTACAGTCATTACCACATTGACATCCTCCAGATCGTCAGTCACTTTCCCAGATGCTATTCCTACCCTTCATACTACCATTTTAAAGTCAGGCAGTCAGCAAGCACGGGTAGAGCTTGTTGCTTTTATGCGTGCGTCTATCCGTTTAAAGAAGACGGCGCTTATTCAACATCGTCGTATAGATCGCATTTTAGAATGCTTAAGATACTATGATATTATTTACATCCCAAATAGACAAGGTTGAATCAGTAAAATGAAGATTTTTGTCAGCACAAAGTCGTTTGAGCGCAAAATAGTCTCGTCTCCAAGATCCATTTTGCTCCTAAACGACTTTGTGGATGTGTATTCTTTTATCCGGTATATCGTACATGTAAACTAATCGGTTGTTATATCTTTCATACGAAAGTTCAATTTACACGCTTATCGACGGATCATTGTAACTGCATGCAACGATTTTATCAAAATCACGGAGCAATTCCTCGCGCCCTGGCAAATGACGGAGTACAGCCTGAATATGCGGCTTATCCTCAATATTAAGCGAATAATACACCCACTGCCCTCGACGCTCTTCCTTGACGATTCGATGCGACTTGAGCTTACGCATATGCTGGCTAATCCCTGGCTGCGAAATATCGAAAATCTCTACAAATTCGCATACGCACCATTCCCGTTCTTGCAGCAAAGCAAGCATCATTAAGCGATTCTTATCGCCAAGCAGCTTCATTTGCTCTGCCACTTCTTCTATATGATGCAATGCCGATGCGGCTACTTCCGTTTTCATCGTTGTTCCCTCCGTTTACTCTGTAGGATGCAGAGCAGGATAGATGACCAGTCTGGCGCCGCTGCCCCAGGTCGATGTCGATATTCTCATATCATGCATCGTGCAGTAGCCTCAAGCTGATATCTTCTGATTGTACATGGTCAGCCTCATATCGTCACAGTTTAATATAAGAATATGCTTATATCATTCCAAGAAATTATTTCGCTTTACTTTTATATCGGATATAGCTACCTATCGCCAATATGGAACGATTTGAATCAGAATTACTGACCACAGCATAACTTAAAATGACATGATACTGAGATTAATGGAATGAACTATTATTTGAATTCGCAAAATCCACTATTCGTAATCACAACGATCTTTGGTATACTTGAACATATGACGTTATACGAGGAAGGTGATTTTCGTGAAGCAGGAAGCTCTGATTGAAGAATGTGGCCATTGCCTGAATGCAAATGAAGCCTCACAGCAGACACTTGATCGGATCAAAGAAGAGCTCGTGAGCGATAATACAGCGTTGTCCATGTCTGAAATGTTCAAGGCATTGGGTGATCCAACGCGAGTACGGTTAATCTATGCATTGCTCCAGCAAGAGCTGTGTGTGCATGATATATGTGAAGTACTGAATATGACTCAATCGGCGGTATCGCATCAGCTCCGCTATTTACGTAATATGCGTATTGTGAAGCCGAGGAAAGTTGGTAAAACGGTCTTTTATTCGCTGGACGATCATCATGTAGAAGAGATTTTCAAGCAAACATATCAGCATTTAAATCACGATTGATTCCGTTTTCTTTTTTGTCAGATCAAATGAGATGGTACACAACCATAAAGCTCCAATGTTCGGTTGCAGTAAGTTAACCGGACGTTGGAGCTTTTTTAGCTTTTGGCTCTTGGAGCTTTTTCAATTGTTAATGCGTATCTGCTGCTTGATCGACAGAGATTATTGTCTGACCGATCTAATGGGCATTTGCCGCACATGACATATCTTCGGTTTCAAGCTGGATCGTTACGTGCCCAATGCCATACTGTGCCTGCAATAACGTACGTGCCGCCTGTAAAATGGCTGTTCCATTCGACATATCATTGATACGCAAATGGCAACTCAGTAGCGGCAGCTCGGAAGTGAGCGACCAGACATGCAGATCGTGCACACCAAGCACATACGGAATCTTTTCCAGATCTGCGGTCATTTGCGTGGTGTCAATATCTACTGGCGTACCTTCCATCAAAATATGAATCGAATCACGAGTGACCCGGTACGCGCTAATTAGTACAAGCACTGCGACGATCACACTCGCAATTGGATCAGCAAGGTTCCAACCAAATGCCATGATGAGTAACGCGGCGGCAATCGCTCCCACCGAGCCGAGCATATCGCCCATCACATGTAGAAGAGCACTGCGCATATTCAGATTGCTCGATGAACCTTCGCCGCGCATTAACACATAGGCAGCAGCAATATTTACAAGCAGGCCGATAACAGCGATGATCAGCATACCTGTGCTGGCAACGCCCGGTGGCTGACTGAAGCGCTGAAAAGCTTCCCAGAAGATGTACAGTGAAATGACAGCAAGCGCAATACCGTTAATAAATGCTGCCAGCACTTCAAAACGCTTGTATCCGTAGGTCTTACTCGTACTTGCCTGTCGTTGTCCCCAGATCATCGCAAGCAAACTCAATCCGAGCGCGGCGGCATCACTTAGCATATGTCCTGCGTCAGAAAGTAAAGCAAGACTGTTGGTGACCAGTCCACCGATCACTTCTACGATCATGAAGCTGGCGATTAGAAAGAATGCGAGAGTGAGTGATTTTTTGTTGCTCGTGTGGGCATGAGAATGACTGTGACCGCCATGTCCATGGCTATGACTGTGTTTGTGCTGATGTGAGTGCGAATGATTATGATGATGGTCATCGTTGGGATTATGTTGGTGGGTGCTACTGTTACTGCTTGAGGATGACATTAGGATCAGCTCCTTTACTGGTGTTTTGATTTTTGTGAAATTGGGGAAATGGATAGGGTTGATTTAATTTGGTTTTTAAAAAATAATATATGAGCAATTGTTCATGTGTTTATTATAGAGGAATGTTTGGGATGTGGCAACTGGGGAATTACTCGGTTGGGCATGATTTTGGTTGGTGTGCAGACATCACTATGGGAAGGAATAAGGGGACGTCCTTGGGTGGAGCCCAGGAATCTACGAATGGGTAGTTAAATGTAGATTCCTGGGCTCCAAGCGTGTTTATAAAGCCAAACACTAGCAGCGTGTTTATACTGCCGAACACTTGTAAGCGTCTTTTCCCTTATTTCTTTCCCTTCGTTCTGTGCGGCTTATATCATGTGGCAATAATCTTAGGCAATCATGTTGATTTTATGTTCGCTGGGGGTTCGCGCTGTATTAGTTTGTTTGGTTTGATTTTAGGATCGGCGTGTAGCGATGTATACAATGTCGTCTTCAAGTTGGTCGGGTTGTTGGACGCCGATCATTTGGACGTGGTTGAACAGGTGCTTCAATCTTGCTTGAAATTCGGGTGAATGGGCTGCACTCCAGAAGGAGATGATGCCGCCTGGGTTTAAACGTTCATGTAGCAGTCCAAGTCCGGTTTGTTTATATAATCCGTTGTTGGACGTGAATACGGTCCAGTCTGGGCCGTTGTCGATATCAAGGCAAATCACGTCGAAAGATTCCGTCGTTTGAGGTAGCCACTGTAATAGGTCGGCATGGATGACCTGTGACTTGGGATCGGCGAGTGCATTGCCGGAAAATGGAGCTAGCTCTCTCCTATTCCATGCGATGATGCGTTCTTCGATCTCAATCACGGTAACGCTACTGACAAGTGGATGCCGAACGGCAGCGCCGAGCGAATAGCCTACGCCAAGTCCACCGATAAGTACACGACAGTCGGACTTACCGTACGCATCAACAGCGGTATCCACCAGCACACGCTCGGATTCTCCGTTGTATGTAGCCATGAGAAATGTACCATTACTAATGATCTCATAGTCGTTATGGCGCCGCTGCAATTTTAATTCCCCGCGTGGTGTTGTACAGCGCTCAATCGTTTCCGGTTGATTCAGATGCAACATATTCCCACCTCGTTTATTCTTTGGAATAAGTAATGCCCGTATTGTAGCATATACTTCCTATTCTTCTCCAATTTTCTACGCCTGTATAGCGTACGATTGCTGCTCAGTAGATAGAGCCTCCTGTGCAAACGGATGATCCATACGATACAGACTGCGATATCGCTCAGATGTCGCGTATAGCTGCTGATGTGTGCCGCGTATAACAATTGTACCTTCATCCATGAATAGAATTTCATCCATCTGCTCGGCACGAACCAGGCGATGTGTAACCCAGATCATTGTTTTATCCTCAAGACTACTGAGCATAGTATCAATCAATTCGCGTTCTGTTCGTGGATCAAGCCCTACAGTGGGTTCATCCAAAATAACGATCGGCGTTTGTTGTAGCAGGACACGTGCAAGCGCAATGCGCTGTCGCTCTCCGCCAGAGAAGCGTCGCCCTGCTTCTTGCATCGGTGTATGCTCTCGCATTGGTAAAGCAGCGACCAAATCAGATAGTTTGGCATCGTCAATAACCTGCTCTACCTCCTCTGCGGTTGCCGTTGGACGACTAAGACGTATATTATTCAGCAGGGTTGTATCGAACAGATATGGCTTCTGATTCAGTACCGCAATCTGAGTATGAATCGAATCTACAAGCTGTGATATGGGTTGTTCGTGTATACAGACGCTTCCGTGTGTTGGCTCATACGCTCCCTGAATTAGCTTAAGCAAGGTGGATTTGCCTGCGCCACTGGGCCCGATAATCGCAATTTTGGCACCAGGTCGAACGGTTAAATTTATATTGTGCAGAGCTGGTACCGCTTCACCGGGATACATGTATTCTAGCTGCTGAAGTTGGATAATATCAGGCTGTGATGCGCTAGAGATACGTTGATTTGCCAGAGCTGTGTATGGGCTAGTGATCGGTAGTTTAGCTTGAGTTGGAGCTTGTTTTTTCTGTGCTACCTGTTGTCTCTGTAATGGGCCTAGCGATTCTAATCTACCTACCGATTCATAGTAGGAAGGAATACGCTGAAGGGCATCAGTCATAGGTAAAAAGGCTTCAGTGATCGGCAACATGACAAGTACAAATGCGGCAAGAAGCGTCGCATCCATACTACGATCAGCGACCTGTCCAGTCGCCCATACTGCAGCTTGTGCAACGATCACGCCAACGATGGTTTGTAATACAAGTGCAGTGTATCGCTTGTGTCGGTTCAGCTTACGCTCATAACGGGATACTTCTTGTTCAGCCTGTTCATAACTTTCTGCCATTTCGGCTTGCCGTCCGCTAATCAGCAGATCACTCATTCCCAGCACATGATCGGTTAAGCGGCTATATAATGCTGCCTGCTTCTGCTTCAATTGTTGTTGCCATTTACGGCTCGTATAAAGCGATGCTAGAGGTACAATCGCTACCAGAACGAATATATATAATGCGATCATACCTGCAAATACAGGATCAAACCAGCCTAGCATCCCGATAACAGCACCGTATACGACTAATGCGGCAACGGCTGGGAAGATCGTACGTACATATACATTTTGCAGCGATTCCAGATCGTCTGACATAACCCCGAGCAAATCGCCAGTACGATGTTGCCCTCGTAATGTGAGCGCATGTGGTTCCAATAGCTGGTATAACCGTATACGCATCGCTGATAGTACACGTAATACAGCGCTATGAGCGAGCAATCGCTCGATATAGCGAAGCACAGAGCGCGCGATTCCGAAGGTACGCACACCTACAATCGGTACATAGAGCATCAGTATATTTTCCGGGCGAAGCGAGGCTTTGGAGATCAAGTAGCCTGAAGTAAAGGTGAGCATGATCGCCGCTATTAACGTGAGTGCTGCCAGCGCAATAATACCAGCGAAGCGCAGGCTATTTTGTTTGATATAAGGTATAATCCAGCCATTACTACTCATGCACTCCCCTCCCATTGCTCTTGAATCCAGCTTGCATATAAGCCATGCCGTGCTAATAATGTGGTGTGTGTGCCTTGTTCAGCAATTTGTCCGTTATCCATGACAACAATCCAGTCCATGTCCAGCATCCAGTGCAGACGGTGCGTAGCTAGAAAAACAAGCTTTTGCTCGAATAAAGGAAGCATCGTCTGTTTGAGTTCATACTCGGTTTCAATATCCAGATGAGCAGTGGGTTCATCCAGTAGCATGATACGCCGCTTCCCAAGTAGCGCTCGTGCCAGCGCAACCCGTTGCTCCTGTCCACCACTTAACATCCGTCCACCCTCACCTACTTGTTCATGTATACCTTGTGGCAAGCTTGCTAGTAGCTTACTTAGTCCTGCACGCCGCACAGCTTCCTGCACCTCTTGTTCACTGGCCTCCGATTCATACAGTGCGATATTATCGCGTAACGTCCCACTGAATATATACGGATGTTGCGGGATATATGCCGCTTGCTCACGCCAGCATTCACTGTGTAATGGATGATGGCTGCCCTGCTCATCTTGAAAAGTGGCACTTCCTTCACTCGGCACGAGAAATCCAGCAAGCAGGTCGATCCATGTTGATTTGCCTGCGCCACTCGCACCGATAATACCGATTTTGCCGTAACCCTTCCAATCGAAAGAGATTTGATGTAGTGCCGTATACTGGTCGATTGGTAATTCTGAAGCCTGCTCAACAGTATCTGTTCCATAATGAACGGATACCTGTTCAATATGAAGGAAGCTTTTTTCGTTCCAACCTATATCTGGTGAACATACTGACATCGCGAATGTCGATCTATCTGTATTCAAAGGCATAGGTTCGGCATGTGCGATTTCGCTAATACTTGTGCTCACATATGTATTAGCGCCATCATTACAATGAGACTCACTTGGTAATAGCTGCTCCAATATACGCTGAATCTCTTCTCCCGCTTCCTTCCCATCCATCGTCGCATGGTAATCCGCACCAAGCGAACGAATCGGCACGAAAAATTCAGGAGCGAGAATCAAGATCGTCAGCGCGGGTTCCAGTAGCATCTCTCCATTGACGAGTCGCAGCCCCAAGCTAACAGCGACAAATGCCACCGACAACATCGTGAAGAAATCAAGCGCAAACGAAGACAAAAATGCTACCCTCATCGACCCGATCGTGGCTTTGCGATATTGCTCACTCGTGCGTCCAATTGTTACTGCATGAGCCTTACTACGACCGAGAAATCGCAGCGTCTCTAGCCCCCGTAGTGAATCCACAAAGTGGTTCGACAATACCCGATACGTTGCCCACTGACGATCCATTTGTTTTTGCGCTGCAAGCCCGAGCAAGATCATAAATGCAATCAAAATGGGAAATACGAGTCCCAAAATCATGGCACTGAGCCAATCCAGTCGAAGCACATACACACCGATCAATAATGGCGTCAGTCCATTAGATAACATACGCGGAATAATTAGTTCAAGATATGTACGATATTTACTAATGCCTTCGCGTACGAGTGTGACCAGATTTCCTGTTCCCTGCCCCATTGCATACCTTGGTCCAAGTGCAAATAGCTTGTCGATCAAGGCACGACGTAGCTGTTGTCCCGTACGCTCAGCATAATCAAAGCTGAGCTTTTGTAGTAGCATGGACAGGAGTTGCCGAGCGATTAACGCACCTACAAAGCCGCTGATATGACCAAGCTGCCGATTCAGCGTATCTCCGATAAAGAGTCCACTGACTGCCTGTGCTAACCATACAGATTGCAGGATGATAACAACGGTTTGCAGCAATGTGAGTACAGCTGCTATCGCCATAATTCGCTTAATGCCACTCAATTTCCATAAATCTCTGCCCATGCGCTCTCAGCTCCTTTCCTTTTATAACTTCATTTTCAATAACATTATGCAGCTGCCTATCTTAATACTCCAAGTGCGTTTTCTCATTTAGACGTTTATGAAATACGAAGTAGCTCCAGATCTGATAACCTAACACAAATGGCAACAGCGATAGTGCCACAATCGTCATCACTTTGAGTGAATAGGGGCCAGATGCAGCATTGTATACGGTCAGATCATAGACTGCTCCTAGCGAGCTCACCATCACACGTGGGAACAACGCAACAAAGATACCCGAGATTGCCAGCGCAATCAGTCCACCCGTCATGCCAAATGCCCAATTTTCACGACGTTTAGAGATAAAATAACCTGCGAGTACGAATAGCACAGCGCCAACGACTGCCATCACGATCAATACGGTTCCACGTATACGGAATGCATCGGTATAGAACGCCGTTAGCACCGCAGTCAACACGAACAACACAGCGAGCGGAATCAGTAATTTGTGCGCGAGTGTATGCGCACGCTCACGCAAATCACCCGTTGTACGAAGCGCCGAGAACATCAGACCATGCACCAGGCACAGCAGCACTGTAGTCACACCTGCAACAAGTGAATACGGATTAATCACATCCCAGAATCCAGCATACATCTGCATGTCGCTATCAATCGGTAATCCTTTGAGCATCGTGGCAAAGGCAACACCGAACAACAGCGGCGGTAGCAGACTGCCAAGGAAAATGCTCCAATCCCATACTGTTGTCCATGTGCCATGATTTACCTTGCCGCGAAACTCAAATGCGACGCCGCGTGCGATAAGCGCGAGTAGTAACACAACAAACGGAATATAAAATCCGCTAAATAACGTCGCATACCAGTTCGGAAAAGCGGCAAACATCGCACCGCCTGCAGTAAGTAGCCATACTTCATTCCCATCCCAAAACGGACCAATCGAGTTAATCAGCACACGCTTCTCCCGATCATTACGAGCTAGCAGTCGTGTACTCATCCCCACCCCAAAGTCAAAGCCTTCTAAAAAGAAGAACCCGACGAACAATACCGCAATCAATACGAACCACAGTTCATTAAGAGACAGCATGCTTCAATTCCTCCATTTCAAACGGATCGTTGCCATGATCATCATGTGTATGTTCATCCAGCGGACCTTTTTTAATCTCTTTGACGAACAGATACACCATCACCGTACCCAGTATCGAATAGATCAGCGTAAATGTAATGATCGAGAATAGCACAGATCCAGCAGACACGTTTGGCGATATACTATCCGCTGTGGTCATCAGACCAAATACCGACCAAGGCTGGCGTCCAATCTCCGTCATTAGCCATCCCGTTGTATTGGAGAGGAAAGGTAGTGCAATGGCATACGTCATTGCCCATAAATACCAGCGTGGCAGTACATGTAATTTGCGACGTACCAGCATGAATGCTCCATATAAGGAAAGTAAAATGAGTAATCCACCACCAGCTACCATAAAGCGGAAGCTCCAGAAGGTCGTTTTCACTGGTGGAATATATTCGCCCGCTCCATACTTCTGCTCATACTGTGCTTGTAGCTCATTCATCCCCGTAACGGAACCCGTGAATTTGCCATAGGATAGATAGCTTAACAAGCCATTTAGCGGAAAGTTCACTTCATAGCTATTGCTGCGACTATCGGTATCTATACCACCAAACAGCATCCACGGTGCTTTTTCCGCTGTTGTATTCCAGATGCCTTCTGCTGCTGCCATTTTCATCGGCTGGGTTTGCACCAGATATTGAGCCTGATCATGACCGCTAAATGCGACAATGAGCGAAGAGATCAGTCCAACAATAATGCCGATTTTGAGCGTTTTCGTGAACAAATGAACTTCTTTACCTCGTAAAATCTTGTACGCACTCACCCCAGCCATCAGGAACGCTCCGGTCAAGTAAGCGCCAAATAAAGTATGGGGAAACTCCACCAATAGCTGTCCATTGGTAAGCAGTGCGAAAAAGTCATTCATTTCAGCGCGTCCATTGTTCATCTGAAAGCCAACCGGATGCTGCATAAACGAATTGGCTGCCAAGATCCAGAATGCAGATAGCGTCGTCCCCAGTGCCACGAGCCAGATGCAGACCAGATGCACCTTTTTAGATAGCCGATCCCAGCCAAAGATCCACAGACCAATAAAGGTCGACTCCATGAAAAAGGCAAGTAACGCTTCAACGGCAAGTGGTGCGCCAAACACATCCCCGACAAAGCGCGAATAATTCGACCAGTTCATGCCAAACTGAAATTCCTGGAAAATACCAGTCACGACACCAACCGCAAAGTTAATTAAAAACAGCTTCCCCCAAAACTTGGTCAATACTTTGTACTCTTCGTTTTTGGTGACCACATACATCGTTTCCAGTAGCGCCACGAGCAGTACAAGACCGATCGACACTGGAACGAAGAAAAAGTGGAACACGGTTGTGAGTGCGTATTGAATGCGCGACAACATAATAACATCCATCCGAATACTTCCCTTCTCCCCTAAAAGAATAAAATGATGTGATGATACCAGCTAGCTCTCTTCCGGCGACATCAATACAGGTATACCTGACGCTTACGCCATCCGCTCTACTGGGCTTCTGTCCCCATTCCCGCATTGGTGCCTGACGTTGACGTACAGCTGTTCATCGCTATCGACCTGTGGACGGATATGCTTGATCTATGTACTCAGTCACTTGATCTATGTACTCAGTCAGCCGCCCACCAAAATCTATTCCTAGTTTCGCAAAAATGTTACTTGCCGATTGTGATTTTTATCACTAAAACTATCTCAAAATCAAACAAAACGTGACAAAAAGTGATTGAAATCACAAATTTTTCACTCCTACTTAAAATGTATGGATATTTTGCTACGCAAAAATCCTATCTTCATTTCACCTCGTGCGAGTAGAGCTCTCACACTGGAAATACAAGTTTGTTTTGAATGTACAATGGATGGTGTAATTGGATATGAAGATGATCATTACATATTGCTTGTCATACAATAACAGGAGTGTGAATGTACATATGGTTGAGTTGTTCACAGGTATGTCGCCGATGTTACAAGCGTTCCTCGCAACACTATTCACATGGGGCATGACGGCGCTCGGTGCAGCGCTCGTGTTCACATCGAAGAAGCTGAATCAGAAGGTATTTGATAGCATGCTCGGCTTTGCAGGAGGTGTGATGATCGCAGCTAGCTTCTGGTCGCTGATTGCGCCAGCGCTGGAAATGGCAGAGGAAAACAGCTCCTTACCTGGCTGGATTCCTGCTGCTATTGGCTTTATGCTGGGTGGATTGTTTTTATGGGCAGCGGACAAAATCATTCCCCACCTCCATCCTACACTGCATCCAACGACAGATGGACATGCGCCAGAAGGATTGGGCACGCGTAATCGGAGGCGCAGTACACTGCTTGTCTTTGCGATCACCTTACATAATATACCGGAAGGCCTGGCAGTCGGGGTTGCTTTTGGTGCAGTCGCGAATGGAACTTCTGGTCAATCGCTAGCCGCAGCTATTGCGCTGGCGATCGGGATCGGGATTCAGAACTTCCCTGAGGGACTTGCTGTATCTATGCCGCTCCGTGGCGAAGGGATGAGCCGTCGTAAAGCCTTCTTCTATGGTCAGTTATCCGGTATGGTTGAGCCGATCGCAGCGGTTATTGGCGTGCTCGCTGTCACACTCGTCACGCCGCTACTACCGTATGCACTGTGCTTCGCTGCTGGAGCAATGATCTTCGTCGTCGCAGAAGAAGTCATTCCTGGCTCACAGGAAAATGGCAATAAAGATCTTGCCTCTATGAGCCTGATGATCGGCTTTACCGTCATGATGGTGCTTGATGTAGCGCTGGGATAATATTTGCTCTGCCACTGCCCTGTATAATGAGTGACGCTATCAAGTAGCTCAAACTAAAAATAGCCTTCGACACTCGCCTATGTACAAGGCGGCATCGAAGGCTATTTGGGCATGGATATTTATATAAATATTGATCTGTATATATTACATGTTCAGCCTGCCAATCCCTTCATACTCATCCATTGGGAATGATCCTATTGTTTGTTATATACCAATTATCACATACCCGGATCATTAATGAAATACGAGCCAGACGACAAGTGGCGCGATCACCGATGCTACAATAGCGCTGATCGTCATGGCAATCGAGCTCAGTGAGGAGGCACGCTCGCCAATTTCCAATGCTTTGGCTGTACCGAGTGCATGACTCGCACTCCCTAATGCAATCCCGCTTCCAATTACATGATGGATACGGAACCATTTGAGTATAGATAAGCCTGCTACCGCACCGGTAAAGCCTGCAATCATTACAAATACCGAAGTCAGAGACGAATCGCCGCCCAGATGATTGACGATCTGTATCGCGACTGGTGTTGTGACTGACTTGGGCACCACGGATAAAATAAAGGTACGACTGAACCCTAACGTAAGGGCTAACAGCATCCCGCTGAGCATCCCGGCGAACACGCCAGCCAGCGAACCTCCGACAATAGGTAGCCAATTAGCAAGTAGCTGCTGACGCTGCTTATACAGCGGATAAGCCAGTGCGACAACCGCAGGACCAAGCAACTGATTGATCCATTGTCCACCGATCATATAGGTCGAATAGGGAACATGCAGAATGAGCAGTATGACCACAATTGCCGCTGTACCTGTTAGCGCAGGCATAAGAAAAGGTAGCCGGTAACGCTTGTACAGAATCGCCATAAAAGCATAGATCAGTATGGTTCCTGCTACCATGACCAGTGCAAGTAATATTGTCATAGCTGTGCTCCTTTCTTCCCGTGCTGCTTGCCGTTAGATGAATATTTATTCTTCTGAAGCGATGAAGAATCTATAGATGGATCGCTCCGTATAGAAGTATCCTGCTGCTCGCTTTCAATCATAGGAGTAGTCTCACCCTCTATTGTCTGACCAGAAGAACGTGAAGATGGATCGTCTACTATAGATGTAGTATCATCTTGCCGTCTTGTGCGCTCTGTCCATTTCGCCAGCCACTGACTGGCATGACCTGCTATAACAATAGTAATGAGCGTACTGACAATTACACTTGCAACAAGTAACAGTCCTATACCAGCAAACAGATCCAGATGATTCATCACCCCCACCGTTGCAGGCACGAAAAATAGCGGCAAATAAAACAAAATCGTCGTGCTTCCCGTCTCAATCCATGATACCGGTACGATCCGGCAGACGAGCAATATGAATAATAGGAGCAGTCCAATAATACTACCTGGAATGCCCAGATGCAGCCATTCTTGAACCTGCCCACCCAGCCAGGCAAATGCGTACAGTAACGCGATCTGGATAACAATCTTGATAAACTTCATTGCCTCAGTTCCCTTCCACTCCATTTCAGGTTCTCTATATCTGTGTATGAATAGCCATATGATTCTAGCTTAACAGATTTTACAGCTTCACCATATAGAAGGAGTAAGTTAGATAACGCTTACCTTTTACAAATTCATGTCTGTTTGCAATGTCCATCCTACAGAATTTTGCTGAGAATAGTATGTAATCGCCTACCATCTTCTCTCTAATTCCAATTCCATTACGGACAAAAAGCCACCTTAATTCCAAATGGAATACAGGTGGCTTAAAAAGGATAAGGATATATTATACTTTCTTCGAGCGTACTGGCGCAGTTACCGATGCGGTATTCGACTTACGCTTTTTAGAAGACGTGCTCTTTGGGGAAGATTGGGCTTGCAGCTGCGACTTCGGCTCTAACTGGAGCTTCGGTTGTTCCTTCATCGGTGCGTCTGTATTAGACGAGACTACCATCGCTTCTTGTACTACAGGAGCCGCATCCACCGGATACATACGCTGGAATAGCAGCGTTTGTAAAATAAGGAATGTACCGCTGACCATCCAGTACAGCGGCATCGCTGCTGGCGCACTGAAGGAGAAGAATGCCATCATCAGTGGCGAGATGTATGCCATAAGTGCCATTTGCTTTTGCTGTTCTGGTGTCATCGTTTTTTGAGATAGCTTGGCTTGCACGAGATATAGACCAGCTACGATAATCGCCATGATCCAGTCGGGATGACCGAGCTTGAACCAGAGGAAAGAATGCGTCGACAGCTCTGGTGTCAATCGAATTGCTGTGTACATACCAGACAAGATCGGCAGCTGAATCAGGATCGGCAGACAACCGATATTGAGCGGATTGAACTTGTGCTTTTTGTACAGTTCCATCATTTCCTGCTGCATCTTCTGCTGATCTTCACGTTCTTTTTTATTCTCATAGCGCTTTTTCAGCTCGTCCAGCTCGGGTTGCATCCGGCTCATCGTACGCTTCATACCCTGCTGTGCTTTCGCTTGTCGCATCATCAGCGGCAACAAGGCAAAGCGCACAATTAGCGTGAGCACGATAATCGCCATCCCATAGCTACCACCAAACCAGCCAGCGATATGCTGCATGCTATAGGAAAGCGGATAAACGACATAATGGTTAAAATAACCCGGTGTACCCGAATCAATCGCCGTCACATTATTACCGCAGCCTGCTAATAACACCATCAGTATTAACACTAATGTTAAACCGTAGACACGACCCCTTTTACCTGTAAATCCAGTGAATCCCTTAAATACGTCCATATTGTTCCTCCTCGTTGATATGTGGATGCGTATGCGATCAACGAGTTGGAACAGTCGGAGCCGTCATCGTCCGGGGCTTCCTTACGCCGTATCATTCGTGATAAACGTAAAGGCGCTGGATGACTTGTAATGGACAGGATCAATGGAAATGCAATATGCACCTTCACTCGATTGCCAATCAGCCATAGACGTGCAACATCACAATATAGCTTTAGAATCAAAGAACACGTCAGCACAATGATAAGCATAATCGAGAGTACATAAGGTAACCAGTCCTGAATATCCTGCAAGGGATTCACCTCCTTTTCCGTATCATTATCAATATTATTCTCATTATATCACTATCTGCATATAAAGTATAAGACAGCTTTCGACAGTCAACACGTCAATCCTGTGAACAAACGACAATTTATGCGAAAAACTTGAAAACGCTTTTGCCATCGTTTACAATAAGTTTGGAATCGCAACAACATAACACAGGATTGTTACTGGTGATGCAGGCAAAACCTAAATTGGCAACGAAACCGGCGTGAAAATGCTGCTTTTGTTCCGGTTTAGGTTTTTTTTCGTTTCATCAGGTACACCTTAATTCATCTTACACAGAAAGAGGTTATGCAGATGGCACCAAAAGGATTTCCCGCAGACTTTCTCTGGGGCGGCGCTACAGCAGCCAACCAGCTTGAAGGTGGCTACAATGAAGGTGGTAAAGGCTTGTCCAGTGCGGATATGATCGCTTATATTCCAAAGGCTGAACGCAGCAAAGAACTTTCTCATTCGATGGAGATTACTTCAGAGCGTATTGAAAGTATTCTGAGCGGCGAATTTGAAGCTCGTTTCCCGAAACGTGACGGTATCGACTTCTACCATCGCTATAAAGAAGATATCGCTCTGTTCGCAGAGCTTGGCTTCAAGGTGTTCCGTATGTCGATTCACTGGTCTCGTATTTTCCCGAATGGTTATGACGAGCAACCAAACGAAGAAGGCTTGCAATTCTATGATAATGTGTTCGATGAATTACTCAAATATGGCATTCAACCGCTCGTTACCCTCTCTCACTACGAGACACCGCTCGGCTTGACGCAAAAATATAACGGTTGGGTTGACCGCGAAGTGGTTGGACATTTTACCCGTTATGCGGAAACCGTGTTCAAGCGTTACAAAGATAAAGTTAAATACTGGCTCACATTTAACGAAATTAACATCATGACGATCAGTGCTTTCACTGGCGGCGGTGTGATTGTAGATCGTCTGGATAACAAGCTGCAAGGCATGTACCAGGGTCTGCACCATCAGTTCGTAGCTAGCTCAATCGCAACGAAGCTGTGTCATGAGATCATTCCAGATGCGCAGATCGGCTGTATGCTGGCACGTATGGAGACCTACCCGAACAGCTGTAATCCAGAAGATATTCGCAAAGCACAACTGGCGAACCAGATGAACTTGTTCTTCACGGATGTACATGCACGTGGTGAGTATCCGAAGTTCATGGATCGTTACTTTGAAGAGAACAATATTGTCCTGAAAAAAGAAGCTGGCGATGATGAGCTGCTCAAGCAGTATACCGTTGACTTCATTTCCTTCAGTTACTATATGACAATCGCTGTTGCCGAACATCCAGAAGGCAGTGCAGAAGGCATTGGTAATCTGGTAGAGGGTAGCGTTGTGAACCCCTACTTAGAATCCTCCGACTGGGGCTGGCAGATTGATCCGATCGGTCTGCGCGTCACCTTGAACACAATGTACGATCGTTATCAGCTTCCACTGTTTATCGTTGAAAATGGTCTGGGTGCGTATGATAAGGTTGAAGAAGACGGTTCAATCCATGATCCATACCGCATCGAATACCTGCGCAAGCATATCGAACAGATGAAAGAAGCAGTTCGCGATGGCGTTGAGCTGATGGGCTACACCGCATGGGGTCCAATTGATCTGGTGAGTATGTCCACATCGGAAATGTCCAAACGCTACGGCTTCATCTATGTCGATCAAGATGATGATGGTAACGGTACACTGGCTCGTTCGAAAAAGGATTCGTTCGATTGGTACAAAGCCGTTATCGCTTCCAATGGTGAACAACTCTAAGCTGGAGTTTCTAGCCTGATAAGGCTTGGAATAGTACGTCAGCATTCGTTAATATCGGTTCATCGTATATCAAATGAATCACCACTACAGTCATAAGTAAAAGCAATATGTAGTATGTAACTTGTTTTGTCGCTGGCTACTCTGGAATTGGGGTGAAAGAGCAGCCAGCTTCAAATATCATCAACCATCCGAAACAGGCGATAGCTCCGGTAGATCCGGTACTATCGCCTGTTGTCGTTATCACTGATGTTGAAGAGAACTCTGTGCAAAGGAATATGCGTGATTCACCTCATCATTCCATGGCTCATAGTTCATACGATTCGCCTGCACCTGCTCTACAAGCTGAATACATTTTTCAAACTGCCTTTGCTTCAATAATTCAGTTGTTAATGTATAAATCGCATGTGAAAATAAGGGATGCGATCTTGGAATAGACTCAGGCGGATGAGCAACTAAGTGTAGCAATCGCTCATAGGCTTGTTCTAGCGTATCGTCTAAACTGATTGCCTTGTTGGTATGATGCATACTCTCATACGATAAAACCAGCAGATCGTAATATAAACGACTCATCTCATCATCTCGGTATAATATTTTGATCCCTAGTCCATCTGTAAACGTCGATTGCTGTACGCTCAGCGGTAGTAACGCGATGATGCCTAGCAATAGATGACAAGCAGCTACACCCAGACTCAGCACTGCCCCTGTCGAAAAATAAATCAGGATACAAAGTGCTGTAACGAGCACATTGGCTACACTGCCTGCTGCAAGATACAGCATATACTGCTTTCTGCCCTGCACATAGCTGAGCATTCGTACCTCCATCACACATAATGCCCATTGAACAAGTGAATAATGCATGCGGAGGCTAAACTTTGGTGTATATTCGATCACGAACGGGGCGATAACCAGCTTCTGAAGCCGATAACCTAACCATCGTCCGGCGACGAGATGACCCAATTCATGAACGAGTACAGCCGAATAAAAGGTGCCTCCAATAATGATCACAATGTAGATCACGTTCAATAACGAGATATTCAAGTAGATGAATACAGCGATGCATAATAGTAGAAATGCCAGGCTGTAGATGAGGTTTGCCTTACTCTTCATGCGTCCCCCTTAGCTTAATAAATGTGACTTCGGCGTTTCATTGTTTTTCTCCATTATAACTTCATCTATATAAGATTGAAGCGACTCATGTTCAAAAAGTCCATTTTCTTGCCAGTATCTAGGTTCCGCTAGCGTAAGAGGAAGCTGAATATAGGTCTTTTTGTACGTTTGAAAGCTCCGTTCTGCACGCTCGTCGGTTTCGATCTCTTGCAAACCGTACGCATACTCATAGATTTCGTGTACTAGCTGCTCGATATAATGTTTTTTCAAAGGAGCACCCTTGGTTATATTCAATTTATCAATCACATGTAATCCCATAATATGAGCGATCTTTTCTAAATAATCGGATACATGATGCACACCGTTACTATCCGCTGTAGCGAGTACCATTCCCGATTTGCCAGCAAGCCGAAAAATATGTCCCCAATACGATAATCTCTCAATCACGGCTTTCATATCTGCGGATACATTATGGGAGTATACAGGACTGGCGAATATAATAAAATCAGCTTCAAGTAACTTTTCTTTAAATACCGTTCCCTCATCTATACCTGCTCGATCAATCGGACAATATCCTTCTTCATAACACGTTTTACACCCATTCGATGGATGAATACGAAGTGTATGCGGAGTTATAATCTCGATTGCAAACTTATCTGGATAGGACGCGGTTAATTGATCGAGAATCATACGTGTATTGCTCAGCGTAGCTGATTGAGCATTTCTGGATGCAACATAAGCAACCACCTTCTTCATTCTCATCACCTCAATTCAAACTTAATACCGAAGGTACCCTCTGTGGATCATACAGACGTAAGTATTCATACCCGATACCCGATAATCCTTTAAACAAGCCAATAGGCAGAAACCCATCAAACTGATTGACATAGTAGGCGCCTCTGCTACGTTTATCTGCCAGAATAGACGCTCCGATTTGTACAGCACGGTCATATTGATCACTCTGTCCGTTCATCTTATACATTTCCAGACAAAGATCGACCATTCCCATATTTCCATGACAGAGACCATCATCTTTTAATAATTTAACTGTACTGATCGTTTGTTCTACTTTGCGAATATCTTCTGCGATGGCAACATGTTCTTCAAGCTGGCGATATAGTTTTAGACGACTTAAACCAATGCCCACGGTTCCATGACACCAAAAATGACGAACCTTCAACTCTTGATCTCGTTTGTCGATCCATCCTTGTTGTTGTTTATCATATAGTTCCTGATCCAACTGCAGCATATGTGCACCAAAATCACTGTAACTCGTATGCTGCGTATATTTGCCTAAACGTAAAAAGCTTACTGCTAATCCGCTATATCCATGAGATAATCCACCCAGACTACAGATAGTAGGATCATCCCTGTATTCTTGAATGATTCGATCGCCATACTGACAGGCAATATCCAAATATTCTTCATCCTTTTGCTCTTCATAGATTAATAAGAGCATTTCGATCACACTTGTTTTGCCATTTAACCAATCTACACCTTTGGTATCAACAGCCTTCTTTATATATTCCATCACTTCTTGTATCGCTTGTTTATACTTTTTGCCTGGACCAGACTGTAATACTTTCAAAGCCGGATATACTAATGAAGCATATCCAGTCAGACCCGAATTGTATTTAGCATGAGGAGCGGTTTTCATCGCCATATTAAAGCAGTAATCTCGATAAGTTTTGAATTCTCTTTTACTTGTTACGGTGTACAGATAATGATAAAACAGCGTAATACCCGATAGCCCTTCATATAACTCTCCGCCTACAGGACCAATGTTCCAGGAAGAGAGTTCATCATCTTTGACTGTTAACCAGGACATCGTTTTGCTCTTCTCACAAATGACGGCAGACGCAGCCAGAGATTCTCCAATGGCAATCGCTTCTTCCAAAAATTGAATTCGTGCTTCTTCATGATCGTTCTGTTGCGATTCGTAAGTGGAAGGTAGACGATCCTCTTTTGAGTCTTGAACCGTTTCTGTTTTCACTCGGATGATCGTAATTTGTCTTTTAATATCTTCATCGGATAAGGATTCAATTTTGGATTTAACTTGATCGAATCCAGTTTGAGCAAGTATATGTTCAAATTCATTCATGTCACTGTCAAAGACCGAATGCGAATCGGTTTTAGTGAAATAAATAGGGATATCGCCTCGCAACATATCATTATATTCAGTCGCAATCAACGATTTGTGTTGAAGTGGCAACACCCATAGATTTTCTAACGCTTGCTCCATATAGTAGTAGTCTCTCATGCAATCTGGATGATACAAATTGTTCAAAAATTCTGCATACACATGGGTATTTCGAATAATCAAACGGATGGTTGAGTTACGAAATTGATCCAGTAAGCCGTCAGATCGTGTAATTTCTTGTTTATTCTGTTTGAAAAAAGACAGCATATTCTCAAAACCGATAATCATAAAATCAATATATTGTTTGTAATCGACCACTTGATCGTTCAACATGGTCAAGTTGTTAGAACCACCTAATTGTAACGTAGCTAATTCATATCGCACTTCATCCGTAAAATTGTTAGCAAGTCGATAGCCTTTTTTCGTCAGCGCCTGTGCTTGACCGGATAGGGCACTGACTTCGATGACGTCTCCCCTTTCATTATGTATAATTTTTTCGGGCAGCAATAATGTACTATTGACCCAGTGTTGCATTTTGTATCTGCTCTCCAGCTCTGCACTGTGCGGATAGTCGTAAGAAATTAGCGTTTGAAAAATAGTTTCCAGATCTACCACATAGGGATGCTCACCTGCTGCGATTACATTTTCCATATGTAGATCATTACCGTGCAGCATATACATCAGGCCTAAGGTTTGACCAAAGCGCTGGTAATACTTTTGCACTTCATCTTCGGTCGTACACGGCATCGTATCCATAAACTGTTCAAATGCGTAATTTTCTTTGATGATCGAAGGGGCAAGCTTCATATCCAATACATACGATTCTTCGTTCGCCCGCTCCACCAGAGCACGATAAGCCTTAACAATTTGCAGATTTTTGGGTTTATACACTATTTTGAAATCAGAATTCACCGTAATAATCGCTACAGATCTGCCTCGTTGATGAGTATCTCCTTCACCAAAGTGTAATGATGTGATGTGCAATTCCTTTGATTCGGGTAACCAATTCAACAGCTCGGCTTTACTCTCAATCAGACGCTCTACCAGTTCGCGAATATTATTTATAAATTGCTGTGTCTCATTCCACAACATGCGTGCAAGTACACAATATTCATTATAAAAATGAACAAGTTCCGTTAATGAGCCTTTATATTCAAAAAAGTAATGAAAGCGTTCTTCTGGAGTGCTTCCTACTAATTCATTTTTGATTTTAGAAATATTCAGTTCAAGAATAAGTGTTTTGTTCGCAATTGCAATCAGTTTACTCGCCAGACCTTCCAAAAGCTGTTCAATCAACTGGGGTTCGATCTTCAGTTCACTTTGGGATTCAAATACAGCTTCTAGTTGCTGATTGGCTTCAAAAATATAAGGGCGGATCATATATCCATAATTGAAATCGGAACGATAGGCTACTTCTTCAATAGAACGATTAGAGAATATTCGATTTAACTCGATAAACCAGGGCTGCTCCTCTACAAAATCCGATAGCTCTGACTTATTCAACTCATAGTTATCATCAATAGCATGCGAAAAAATAGATAGATCATAATCATTTATTTTCAACATATCCAAAAATTGTTCGTCACTAATTACTTTTTTGCGCCTCTGCCACTCTTCTACAGCTTGTTGATTGAGAGGCAGATCTGCATGCTGCGATTTCATTTTATAGAAATGATATCTTTCTTCGATCGTTAAGCTTCTCACAAAGTCCGAACTATTTAATACCGTCGATGTATGGATGATTGACATTCATGCTCATTCCTCTCTATAAATCAAAAGGGCTACTCAAATGAATAGCCCTCTTATGAATGGTAAAGCGCATACAATTTATTCAATCAAGATAAGTATACATTGCAAACATACTATGAATTCAGTCTGAGCATTTCGTTGCTGCAGATGCTACAAAACTGACTACGAATGAAGCCGCCGCACCTGAAGCTGCCCAGGAAACTTTAGATATAATCGGAGTTGCTGGTGTAGCAGGCGTTGCTTGAGGTTCCATACTACCATTGCCGCCCGCAATAAAATTCATTTCTTCTACTGTCAATTCTTGAAATCCAGCCCCGGAAGGATGGTTTTGATCGACTTGATTACGTTTTTTCGGATTTTTCCAAGCTTCTACAATCGCATTTGTTGTCATAAAAACACTCCTTTGGTGAAAGTTAGATGATTATAGACACTTTTTTGTATATGAAATGAGTCCGGATACAGCGGATACTGCTCCACCTGCCGATATAGCTGGTGTACTTGGCGACAATGTGGTAAGGATCGTCGGTGTAGCTTGAGGTTCCATGTTCCCATTCCCACCGGAAATAAAAGTCATTTCATCCAAACTCAACTCTTGAAATCCTTTTCCTGCTGGATGTTCCCATTCGCCTTGTGCTCTTTGCTTCGGATTTTTCATCAGTTCAATCCATTTTTCCTGGCTCATATTTTCCCTCCTCTCTGCATCATGTATTTAGTTACATAAGTACCATTTGTAACCACAGCAAAAGTATCATACATAAACAAAAATGTAAACCATTGTAAAATTTTACACGAAAATTTAGTTATATTTAAAAAATATGGATAATAATATACACTATTGTGTAGGATGTTCCTCCCATTCGACACTCCACTTCTACGAAAGGAGCTATTCCATTGGATAAAAAAATTCAATTTATAGAGCAAATGAATGCTACAGAATGTGGGCTAACCTGTATTGTTATGCTTGCTAATTTTTATGGCAAATATATCGAACCTGTAGATATTAGAGACCTGGTGGGTAATAGCCGGGATGGACTTAAACTTTCTGAAATGAGCTTTCTCTGTCATTTACTTGATATGTCTGCCAAAGCCTTTAAAGCGGATGCGAATTCATTAAGAGAAGTGAAATCACCTGTCATTTTGCACTGGAATGAGAACCATTTTGTCATTTTAGAAAAAATAACCAAGCATCATTTTTATATTATTGATCCAGATTTCGGTAGAAAAAAACTAAGCTTTGAACAACTCCAAGAGGGCTATTCGGGTGTATTCTTGCTGGTGACGCCTAATGAATCTTTTCAAAAAAAGGCACCTGTCTCGTTGTGGAAGCCTTATATAAACTTGCTTTTGAAAAAGCCACGTCTGCTTATACATATGTTTGTACTCAGCTTGGTTCTTCAAGCCTTTGTGTTAATCTCCCCCATGATTACGCAAATGATTATTGATCAAAATCAGCCGCTGCTCACCGGTCATTCATGGGGCATATGGGTAGCGATTATATTTGTTTTACTGTTTTGCTATGTAGGATTTAATATCATTCGCAATGAAGTCTCTATATCTTTATTTCGTCATCTCGATTTTGAATTAAGTCATCAGTACTTCTCGCATCTATTGCATTTACCTTTTACTTATTTTCAAAATCGAAAAACAGGGGATTTGCTATATCGCAGTTCCAGTTTGCGAACGATCCGCAATATTTTATCTTCTCAGTTTATGAAAAGTGTATTGGATATTATGCTGGTGGTTTCGATTTTGATCTATGTGCTGAACAAATCGCTTTCTCTTGCTCTGGTGCTTATCGCGCTCACATCTGCATTATGTATCATTATGTATCTATTCCGATTCCGTATGAATGATCTGAATCGTTCCGAATTGATGGAAGATACCAAACTTTACTCTTTTCAAAATGAAGCGATTCAAGGGATTCAAGATATCAAATCCAATGCACTGGAAAAACCTTATTTGGAGAAATGGAAAACACTGTATCGTGCCTTTGCCAACGCCTATATTAAGCGTGAGCGGCTGTTAGGCATTGTGACTTCCACTTCCTCTAGTCTGGCGTTTTTTATCCCAGCGATTATATTGCTTATTGGATTTCAGCTTGTGCAGAAGCAGCAGCTAACATTAGGCGAATTGGTTGCTTTTCAATCCATTTCTACCTATTTTGTATCGACTGCGAATTCATTAATTGTTCAAGCAGAGACGTATTTTCAGTTAAAAACGTATTTAAAGCGGTTACAAGACATATTCGGGGTGTCCCTTCATCTACGTCAGGATTCAAGAGTACCGTCACCTACACTTCAAGGGGGCATATCATTCCATGACGTATCGTTTGCATTTACCAAATTCGGAAACCCTGTATTAAAAAATATAAATCTCCACATCAAAGCTGGTGAGAAAGTCGCTATTGTGGGTCAATCGGGCTCTGGCAAAAGTACGTTAATTAATTTGATCTCCGGGCTGTATCCGATCGAACATGGAAGCATCTATTATGACCAGACAGATATTAAAGAAATAGATCCAGACATTCTGCAACATGAGATCGGTATTGTGAATCAACGACCTTATTTGTTCAATCAATCCATTGCCGAAAATATTATAGCGAATAAGAAAAACATCTCAAGAGAGATGGTTATACATGCAGCCAAAATCGCTGAAATTCATAACGATATTACGAATCTTCCCATGGGCTACGATACGATTTTGGCAGAACAGGGAAATAACTTTTCAGGTGGACAAATTCAACGAATTGCGATTGCTCGAGCGATTGTAAATCAGCCCAAAATTCTAATTTTTGATGAAGCTACTAATGCTCTTGATAGCATAACGGAACAAAAAATAGACGCCAATCTCTCTCCCCTGAAGATAACCAGAATCACAGTTGCCCACCGACTATCCAGTGTCAAAAACAGTGATACGATCATCATTGTTCATGCTGGCGAAATTGTCGGTCAAGGAACCCATGAAGAACTGCTTCATCGTAATGCCTATTACGCAAGACTGCATCGTGCCGATCAGGTACTTGAATACGCTTGAATCGGGTGAACTAGCATCAATGCAAAAAGACTGCCATAACGGCAGTCTTTCTTTTGCTTCATCTCATTTATCTCAATTCAATATGAAATTCTGTATCTCGCTGCAACGTAAGAGTGATATAAGTGCCGATTCCATCCTCATGTATAGTCGCTTCTACCCCATCCACTGTAGCACGGATCCATGGTACACCACAGCGAAGCTTAATCGTCTGGTTCGCAATCCGTGATGATAACTTTGCCCGTACCCAACCTGAATCGGTGTCCCAGGATAACTGCTTCACCTGTACCTGTGTTCGTGCTCGAAGCCCGTTCATACTACCCGATGTCCAGCTCTTCAGTAATGCTGGTAATACCTCAATCTCTCCTGTATTCGAATACAGTAACGCTTCATGAATCGTTGCAACTACACCAAACGACGTATCTGTACAATAGCAACGATTGCGGCGATTCGTATCATGGTCGGTCATGAGAGAAGGATAGTAACCGGTATCCGTCATCATCGGCAACAGCACCTGCTCTACGCCATCGGCGTTTTTTAACCGTGCATGTACAAGAGCTTTATGCATCCAGCCATGTCCTGCCGTCATATCGCTGGTATTGAAGGTATCCCGGTTTTGAACCGCAATTCGCGATGCGTTAGCGAGTGCTGGTTCCGTCTGCGTTTCATAACCTGGCCATGCGGCATACAGATGACTCAGATGGCGATGATCGTTATTTTCAATATACTCCTCCATTGCCCATTCACAGAGTGCGCCATCTGTATCATAACGGTATGCAGGAAGCTGTCCGATCAATCGCTCCCACTTCGCTACTGCCGCTTCATAACCCGGTCGTTGTAATGCTTGTTCTACTTGAATGACCATATTTAACCCATCTCGCGCGGCTGAAATATCCATCGTTGCATTGGCTGTAATCGTACTGTTATAGCCGATCGGATGATTTTCAGGAGAATAGGTGGGTATGATCATATATCGCTCACCATCCAGTAGAGCGGTTTTGCCTTTTTCATAACAAGCCCGTCCGTTCACATCGGTAAAATATTCAGGTGTGCAGATCTGCTCCCAGAAGTTCGCCTGCTTGGTCAGTAGAGGTAACAGAATATCTTCTAGCAGGTGTAAGCTACCACACTGCTTGATCATTTGCATCTCATCATCCCTTAACCCGCCATCGCATACAGACAGTAATGCTTGCAACTTGTCGATATTCATCTCTGGTACGATCGGCACATCCAGATTGCCAACACATTGCCAGTATTCAAAAATAGGGAGCAGACACCAGCTTGCACCTGCATTCCAATATTCAAACGGATAGTCGTTATCGTATTCCACATGCATCGCACGATCTATATCGGAATTGACACTGATCTGAATCGCATCATGCATCCCATATGCCATCCGAGCATTCCACTCAAAGTCCGGAGCATTGCGCAGGAAAAAGGTAATATACCCTAGCTGGGCCCATGTTAATGCTCCCGTATTCATTGCCGCAACCTGTAGATTCACATTCGCATCCAGCGTATAAATCCCCCGCCAACCTGGATTCCATTCCCCTGTCCACATGCCGTATAGACGTGGAGCACTCGAACCACTACAGCAGATCATTGCATAACGTCCTTGATGATAGGCCTGCTGGATAAAACCAGGATGGATCGCATTGGGCGAAGCCTGCTGGGCTTGGATAAGCTGTTCGTTATCTGTATGCTTCCAGTCTTCATCCCCATTCAATGCAAATTCAGCCGCATTAAATTCAGCGCTATGAACAATCGTATGTGCGGCAAGTGCCTTTTCATAATCGAAGCCGTGATTAGCGTGTGCATATTTCTTCACTATTTGATCTGTGTGCTTGAACAACTCATCAACCAACATATACCGATCCGTACTGGCAAAATCCTCGATCTTCCCCATGGTATGTGTACGCGCTGACGTTGTAATCAGATATACGGTATCTGCATCTATGATCTGAATTGCAGGATTCTGCTCGTCACCCACATTCATCTCCTCATCCGTGTCAGACAGCAGGACGCGTTGCTGCTTACCACCAACGACGACGACTTGAGTGACTCCAGCATATCCTCCCTCACCTAACTCACTGCCTTCATAGGATGGATAATGTACCACTTGAGCGATATAATTTGCACCTTCATCAACCAGTTTCTTGTAGCGAAGTGCGCGAACTTCAGATGCCCCATTTTCGGCCTGGCACATATTGGAGATATCGTCGATAGATAGCGTCATATTCAGCTGACTCCCACGATCCGAATGCTGTAATCGTGTAATTGACACATCGTCAGTCCGAGATGTAAACGATGTTCGAATCCATACGCCGTCTGCATCAAGGTAGGTTACCCCCGTCTCTGCAGTCTCATAATTCGTCCAACGTTTGTATTCGGACACTTCATCTTTATTTTTGCCAGTATAGTTTAACATATTCAGACGAAGCTGATGCCCCGGATGATAACTATAATAAAAGGTACGCTCACGAGTCTGACCGTTCGCATGCTTGATTTTCCACTGATCATTTTGCTGGAATACATTCTGTCTGGCTTCTTCTAGCTGATCTGTGAGTTCGGCTGGAATATGTCTTGGATCAGCGGACGGAAAATTGAACCACATATGTTGAAAAATAAAGCTATCGCTATACGGTGCACCTGACGTGATATAGCCGTTCGTTCCGTTGCCACTCACCATGCCATCGCGCCAGGCGTAACCCGGATTCTCGGTCGATAGTTCTGTATAATGAAGCGCATAGTTTCCTTTGCGATATAGCGGCGTTTTCGTATGATTCATCGTTATCCCCCGTTTCCTTCGTTTACGTTCCTGCATATAATTATACTGATAAGACATTAAAGACGTTATGATAAGAGTTGACCTTATACACTCTAGGATGTCGCATTACGACAGAGGAGACGATACGATGACTCTACCTATGATTCAGATTGAGGATATGGATATCAAGTTAAAATTAGACGATCTGATCTTGAATGTACTGTATGTCAAATCAGGTTATTTTTACCGACCTATGCCTAAGCATAGTCATAGCCAGGCAAGCTATGAGCTTCATTATATTCCCAGTGGCAAAGGTCATCTGATCGCGAATGGTCGCCGCTATGCGTTAACACCAGGCACGCTATTTATGACAGGTCCAGAGATCGAGCATGAGCAGATTCCCGATATGAGTGATCCCATGTTGGAATACTGTATCTTTTTCGAAATTGTATCGGGACAGTCTGCTCCTGCTCTGAAAGAGGAGGGGTCACCGCATACAGAGCAGCTTTCACAGTGGCTATTAGATACACCGTTCTGGATCGGCTCTGATCAGGAAAATCTAATGCCTTTATTTGACATGCTTGCACGTGAGACTATGCTACAGCATATCGGATTTCATGCGATGACTGTCAATATTTTAGAGCTGATCGTCAGCCGAATGATTCGCCATTATTACGAGGATCGTACAACATTACCGATTGCTCCGATCAAAACGCTCAACGATCGCCGGCTCGTCACGATCGAAAATAGCTTTTTGTATGAGTATCATTCGATCACACTTCATCAGCTTGCACAGCGTATCGGACTTAGCACTCGCCAGACAGAACGAACAATACACAAGCAATACGGCATGTCGTTCCAGCACAAAAAGCTGCAAATCCGTATGGAAGCAGCAACAGAGCTTTTACTGACAACGGATCAGACGATTCGCGAGATTGCCACCAGTCTTGGCTTCGCTACGCCTGAACGTTTCAGTCATTCGTTTAAGGATTATTATAAAATGTCCCCGTCCACGTATCGTCATACTACACAACCATTTGATCCGCTAGCCCTGAATTAGTATGCTCACTTCTATTCGTTTATAGCATAAATAAAAAAGCGCCTGGATCATGTGCGATCCAAGCGCTTTTTTATTACTTTGAAATAGAAGATGGCTGACTCACTACTTCACAGTTTTAATTTTTCCCATCTTCATCTTTATTCAACTACTCTCATGACCTTAGAAGCCTTATATGGTATGAACTTATATACGTTTAACATCACATTATAGAATGCTCAATCCACAATATGTCTTGGCTGCACATTAATCAGCTACCCTATCATATTAATGATGCCGCGCTCTCATTCCTGTAGCTGGAGTTGGCTCCACTTCGGGTACTGGCTGTCCCGAATGACGAATAAGCGCAAGCAACCAGAAGGAAAGTTCCAATAGAAGTAGTATGCTCAGTACCCATCCCCCGCCAGCTAATATCCAGCGATGAAGGTGCAATGAGAATGATCCCAATGCTACAGACGGTAACGTATACCATGTTAATACATAAAAGATACCCAGTGTGAATAGTCGTGTCCATTGTGCAGTATGATATCGACCAATACCTGTGCGCCAGCCAGAGACGCGAATCCGACTGATTGCCTGTATCGCTTCTCGTCCTTCGATCACGATCAGCAACACCAGAATAACCCACCATGCGTCCAAAATTCGACCTACTGTCCAGGCATGGGTTTCACTTGCAGTCCCAGCCGCCATCGCCGGAGCCCCGTAGATCATCACATAGGTAGCATTCCAACGACCATTCGTCCGCTTGGTTCGGGGACGTTTGCTATGTTGTCGCCATAGCTGCCATACGCCGATGATATACATCAACATTCCTACGCCGATCAAGATGCGGCTGACCCACAATCCGTCTGCCAGATCAAACACGACATGGATAAGCCATGCGATGGAAATGGTCGCTGTTGCAGGCAACCATACACTTCCATCCAGTTGCCCACGGTACGATTGACCCGCAAACTGACGCCAGCCTTGAATGACACACCATAAATAAAAGAGCCATAATCCGATATTCAGTATCGCCATAATGTGAACTGTCTCATTGATCCAGCCTGCACCAAAGGCATTATACACATTAATGAGTAGAATCGACGTTCCGATTGTCCAGCTTCCAATAGCAAGCCGACGCATCGGATCAGCCAGATGATCTCGGTAAAACGTAGAACGGCGGATCGACGTCAGATAGCTCGCCATCAAATACAACCAGACAAGCACAGTGCTGAGCACCAATATTTTGGATGCTAAACTACCTGCACTTTGACCAGACATGACTTGCCACACGCCCGATACAAAAATGCCCAGTGCCATAACCATGCTTCCTGCAGCGGTTGGCGCAGCAGGCCAATTTTTGCCAAAGGAAATTAAACCGATGATCAGGCAACAGAGCAATAAAATGATAAACATGAATCCTTCTCCTTTAGTCAGGCATTCTTTATATTTCATTCTCCGCATACATTTTGTTGCTTTATTAATCATTACAAATAAATAGCAAAAAACTCAAGCAGAAAGTGGCATACCTACATTAATGCAAGTATACCACTCTTATCTGTTGAGTTTAAGCATCATATGAGAATTATATGATAAACATGTACAATATAGTGTTAGCGAACTTCTAACAGAAGGTAAAATGGAACCAGAATTGGGTCGAAGCCAAATATTCGCACCCTTTTGTAGTTCATTATTGCGCGCTATCTTTGGTTACGAGCTTGAGCGGTGCAGGCATGGAAGCTTCAACTTTTTTGCCTTGAAGCACATCACGCGCAGCATCGACTGCCATTTGACCGATCAGCTCAGGTTGCTGTGCAACGGTTGCATTCAGTTTACCTTGCTTGATTGAGTTGAGTGCATCTTCATTGCCATCAAAGCCTACGACTGGGATATCTTTACCCGCACTTTCGATCGCTTCGATCGCACCGAGTGCCATTTCATCGTTATGAGCGAATACGCCTTGCACGTCTGGGTTTGCTTGCAGCAGATTCTCCATTACGTTCAAGCCTTTCGTACGATCAAAATCAGCTGCCTGACTAGCGATCACATCTAGCTCTTGATCCGCTACTTCATGGAATCCTTTCCCCCGTTCACGAGTCGCGGATGCACCAGGTACACCTTGCAGCTCGATAACTTTAGCGCCTTTACCCAATTGTTTGACCAGATATTCAGCTGCCATGCGTCCACCCTTCGCATTGTCGGATGCGACGAGCGTTTTCACATCGCCTTTGTCAGCAGAGCGATCAAGTGTGATAACTGGAATATCCAGATTGTTCGCTGATTGTACGGCTGCGGAGATGGCTGCAGAATCGGTTGGGTTGATAAGCAGTGCATCGACGCCCTGTTGTAGCAGGTCGTCCACATCGTTGCTTTGTTTTGCAGAGTCATTTTGCGCATCGACGACGATGACCTTCATACCGAGCTTTTGCGCTTCTTTAGATACACCGTCTTTGAGTGATACAAAGAATGGGTTGTTCAAGGTGGAAATGGATAGACCGATGGTCATTTCGCCAGTGGTCGCGGCTTTTTTAGGTTTTGCCCATTCTGGTGGCTGCATCGAGCAGCCTGCTAGTAATAACACGGTCAGAGTGACGGCGAGTAGTGCTTTCAACTTTGTCATGAGAGTCTCCTTCTTTCATTTGAGCTGTTGGGTGTACAAATCTCACTGATTGGATTGGCATGGTACCACTTCGGTAAGGAATAAGGGAACGTCCTTGGGTGGAGACCAGGAATCTACGAGTTGGGATTGAATGTAGATTCCTGGTCTCCAAGCGTGTTTATAGTGTCAAACACTAGTAGTCGTCCTTTTCCCTTATTTCCTTCCCTTCGTTCCGTGCTGCTCGCAAACATGAGTATTTGTGCAAACAGGGGGTGTGGCAGTTTGGGATCGTTTTTTTAGTTGTGTGAATACGAACGTTTTGGTGTTTTTTGTATTCGATCCTATGAGTTTTAAATATTGTTCGATATTACTTGGATATTGTTTTAACTAGATACACCGGGAATATTCTCGATAATTTATTTAAGCTGAGCGTTTGCGGTCGATTAGGACGGCGATGACGATGACTACGCCTTTGACTACCATTTGGTAGAAGGAGGAGACGCCTAGTAAGTTCAGACCGTTGTTGAGTGTGGCGATGATTAGGGCGCCGATCAGGGTGCCTACGATGCGTCCGCGTCCGCCGGATAGGCTGGTTCCGCCGAGTACGACGGCTGCGATGGCGTCGAGCTCGTAGGATGTGCCGGCTGTTGGTTGAGCTGAATTTAGGCGTGATGTCAAAATAGCACCAGACAGAGCGGCGAGCATGCCTGCCAGCGAGTAGATCATGATTTTGACACGGGTTACTTTGATCCCGGATACGATGGATGCTTTTTCGTTACCACCGATTGCGTACGTACGACGTCCAAATGCCGTTTTGTGTAAAATAATCCACAGGATGGCGAAGGCGATCATCATGGTGATTGCTGGAACGGGAATACCGAGGAAGTATCCGCGTCCGAACAGCTGGAATGCCATGCTATCACCCAATCCAGTGATTGGGTTACCGCCTGTGTAGACGAGTGTTAGACCGCGGAAGATGGTCATCGTCGCTAGGGTCGCGATAAATGGCGCCATTTTCCCTTTCGTAATCATCAGTCCGTTGATCATACCCATCACGCCACCCGCGAGGCAGCCAATGATGATCGCG